>Ga0247832_1002992_pt1 | contig 24236 bp, 24 predicted proteins | sample LaCruzMarch2015__10_FD_192407 | JGI IMG/M metagenome (GOLD analysis project Ga0247832, IMG submission 192407) | Freshwater microbial communities from meromictic Lake La Cruz, Castile-La Mancha, Spain - LaCruzMarch2015_4m | ecosystem: Environmental > Aquatic > Freshwater > Lake | place: Spain... | reverse complement strand
TAACGAGTTCGCCAGCGCGCGACAACTCGGCTGCGCCAATACGAGATGCTTGCTCGACTTCGGTTGCAATCACATCTTCGGGTGCATGAATCAATCCGCTCTCCGCCGCCCCCGGGATGCTCTGCAAAACAATAAGGTCACGGATTCTTTCAAGTAAATCAGTAACGAATCTTCTTGGTTCATTACCAGATTCAATAACCCGGTCAACAGCGTTAAACAATGCGGCACCGTCACGATCGATGAGTGCGTTGACTGTTTCATCAAGCAACGCTGAGTCAGTCATGCCCAACTGGAGTACTGCTTCTTGGTAGGTCACACCCTCTGGACCGCAACCAGAAATAACTTGACCAAGAATTGACAGTGAGTCGCGGACACTCCCGGCTCCCGCGCGGGCAATAAGTGCGAGCGCTGCGGGATCAGCCGGGATACTTTCACTCGAACAAATCTTCGCCAAATGTTCTTGCAAAATTTTGACGGGGACTAGACGGAACCCGTAGTTGTGTGTTCGTGAACGAATCGTTGGCAACACTTTGTCTGCCTCTGTTGTTGCAAAAATGAAACGCACATGTTCTGGTGGTTCTTCAACCAACTTAAGCAATGCGTTGAAACCAGCGGTTGAAATCATGTGTGCCTCGTCGATTATGTACACCTTGTACCGCGACTTTGCTGGGCCAAACATTGCGCGTTCCCGCAAATCACGGGTGTCATCAACTCCACCGTGGCTGGCGGCGTCAAGTTCAATAACGTCGATGGATCCTGAACCCGTAGCCGATAGGTCAATGCAACTCTCACAGACACCACACGGGTCAGGGGTTGGCCCCTGCTCGCAGTTCAAGGAGCGCGCCAAAATCCGTGCCGTTGAAGTTTTTCCACACCCACGGGGACCGGAAAGCAAGTAAGCGTGGTGCATCCGATTGTTTTCCAGAGCCCTGCGAAGTGGTCCCGTTACATGGTCTTGGCCAACGACTTCACCCAATGTAGCTGGGCGATACGACCGGTAGAGAGCCATATGCGATGTGGCGGGGGACGCCGTTTCGCTCTTTTTTGCCACCCCGCCACTCTACACAGTCACTATGAGGGACAACCCCAATAATGACTCTGCCCGGCTTCCTGTTAAGAAAGCCGGGCAGAGCGTTGAAATGCCAATTAGTCAGCCAGGACGAATGCGCCCTTGTCGCTGACCACAAGAATTTCAACAGGAACCTCCGTGCGGTTGCCAGTCTTTTTCTTGAATGTGATTGAACCTGTGGCTCCCTCGTAGTTCTTGGTTGCAAGGACTGCATTTTTGAGCGCCTTGTAGTTCGTGGTACCTGCCTTTTTCATTGCTGCAGCGAGTACATAGACAGAGTCATAGGTGAAGCTGCCCCAAACCCCTGGCTTCTTTGCGAACTCTTTGATGTATGCCTTGGTGTACGCCTTAGCTGTAGGCAATTGAGGTGCCGCGGGAACACCACTGAAAATGCAGTGCTGTGCGGCTGCAAGGCCTGCCTCTGTCACAAACGCTGGGTCAACATTGGCCAAACCCATGAAGCATGGAGTTGTTGGCGACGTGCTCAACAGCGCTTTGGCGATGATGGCACCTGATGGATAGTAAGTGCTGGAATACACCATCCCTGGTTTTGATGCAATTGCTTGAGCAACCTGTGCGGAGTAACTTGCACTGCCTTCGGGGACTGAAATTTGAGTTACCGTGATGCCCTTTGCCGTCAGCCCTGCTGCAGTCTGGGATGCAATGGAGGCCGTGTAGTCCGAAGGGTCGACCAGCATGACAACTGATTTCACACCCGTTGAGCTGATGTAATCGATTTCCGCAGGTGCGATTTGTGAGTTCATGGGCTGCGTGGTCGCACCGAACCCTTGGGTTGCCAAGGACGAAGTCATGCGCATCGGGAAAATCTTGTTCTTGACATAGATTGGCAAGTTCACAACACCAACACCCGAGTTGTACGGGCCAACAACTGCATCAGCGCTAGCCTTTATCGCTGCCGTGACGGCCGCTTCAGCTTTTTCAGGATTTGCTTGATCATCGATACCAACAACCTTGATTTTCTCGCCGAGAACTCCACCAGCAGCGTTGATCTGCATGGCTGCAAGTTGAGCCCCACGCAGTTGGTCCTTGCCGTTATTGGACTGATCACCCGTTAGAGGTGCTTCGAGTGCAATGACGATTTCGCCCGAATCCGTAGCTTGGGCGGGAAGCACGGACACCCCAAATGCCAGAGTCGAGGCTAGAGCCACGATTCCTGCGGTCTTAACTACATGTAGGTTCATAATTTTCCCTTCGAGGAGTGTCATTTTTGGCGTTGCGGCGAAACATAGGCTGGAGAACACATGGGACTCCCCGCGCACCTACCAGCGCCCACCTGCCCTTGCTGCCTTCCGGCCCTGGGGGATTCAGCGAGATGACACCGCGCGGGGAGTCAAGGAAGAGGTTACGCGTAGGGCAGTAATTCCGCGCACAGTGGTTACGGGTAACCTCCCCCACGGAGGATTCGCCTAGTGGCCTATGGCGCTCGCTTGGAAAGCGGGTTGGGTTAACGCCCTCAGGGGTTCGAATCCCCTATCCTCCGCTCGAAGGTGAGTAATTCCCCGTTTTTTAGGTAAACGGGGAATTACCCACGGCGAAAAGGATAAAGCCCTCATCCTCGGCCAGACTCAACCTTTAACTGAAACCAAAGCTGTGCATCCAATAACTTCCATTGGCCCACTGTCATATCCGCGTTTCTTATCTGCTGAAATAATTGCATTTAATTCCGCAGTTATTCGACTTTTTGCCGAAGCGGCAATCTTAGTAAATGGGCAGACATGTGTTGGTGGGCCACTGGAATTAATTAGTAAACCAAACTCAACCAACCCAATTCCTGGGGTGTAACGTTCATCAAAGTCACCCACTTTGGCAATTGGCTGACCCGCTTTTACTTGATCACCTTCTTTTACCTTCACGTCAATTACGTGTTCTACTTCCCAAATATTTTTCTGATCATTTTTTGCAGCAATCATTATGCTGTAGTCATTTGAATAAAGTTTTGAAATTTTTATTACTGTTCCAGTTTTAATTGCGAGGACATCCGTACCAAGTGGTGCATACAGCCCCGGTTGTGGGTTAATTGATCCAGAACCAACCGCTCCTTCACCTCGTGGGCCAATGTCAAAACCAAATGGAACGTAAGTTAATCCTTTGCCCTGGCCTGCACCCTTTAAATCGACATTGAGTGGAGCGGTTGCATTAATCGGAAGTGACTCAATTTCATCACCGCTTGAGTTTGAAGTTGCGGTTGGTTCTTTCCCTCCAGAAACACCCTTATTCCAGATCAATTTACTGCCCGATTTAATGCAGGTAAATTTCTTTTTTCCGACGTAAGCAACCTCGTTCTTAACTTTACATGCTGAGCCTGCAATTGGCGCAGAATTTGCCACCGGTGAAATGCCAAATGCTAATAGTAATGACGTGATTCCAATTGCCATTAGGGCTTTTCTCATGCCGAAATATTATTGATGCATATCAACGCATGTCAATGCATTCGGGTAAAATTAAGTTCAACACCTATGTGATCAGTGCTAAGTTGCCGTTTATGACCCGTTCACCTAAAAAAACCGGAAAATACCCAGGCTGAATAGGAAAAAACCCCTATCCTCCGCTCGAAGGTGGCTCTGAATAAATTCTTCACTAAGGTCTCTGACTTGGCGAAGTATGAAGCAGTAGGTCTCTCAACGACGTTTACAGTAGTCACTGTTTGCATCCCCATTAGAAAATGGCAGATTTAATACTCTTGCACGATCTGAATCAGAAAAGTAGTTTCCCTCATACCAGCAAACAGAGTAAAGAGCGTATTTAGCATCTGCATTTGACTTAAAGCTTGAATCAAGAGCCGGATTCTTTTTACGCAAATCCACTATTCCTAAATCCATGAAAGTGCCAAGGGAATCAGGGGACGCCGGTGGCACCATGCCGACTTCAGATGCAATTAATTGGTCTTTCTTGATAAAGATGCCCGATAAAAAGCTTTCACGCGAGTCATTTTCAATTGCAGGTGGGATTGTATTTAAAATCTTCATAATTGAATCTGATGGCTCTAATAGATGACCAAGTCGAAGCATAATCCCGCACGGGTGAATAATATTGATTGTAAATTGATAATTACCTTCAGAAATATACTGGGCAGCAGCAACAATCTCACCATCAAAAGGTGCTTTAATGGAGATCCCCTTTACAACTCCTCCAAATTCAGACCAGCGAAGACCGCCATGTGGTTTGTAACTTCCACCTCGGATTTGACCAGGTTGAACAATCGAAAGAACTTTTGAAAAATCTAATAACTCCCCGGTTGGAATCAATGGGGATGGACATTGAGGAACACTTCCTTGAGAGATCCACTCTTTACCATCAAAGCGCCAAACAACTGGAGTTTTATTTGAAGTAGAGGCAGGGGCTGGCTTTGTAATCCGCACGCCCTTGCTCCAAGTTAATTTGTTTCCAGATTTAACACACTTATATTTGAACCCTGAGTCAACAACTGTGTTACCTAGTTTCTTGCATTCCCCTCCTGCTTTGACAGCTGCGATTGCGCTAGGCCATAAGAGAGAAAGCACCAAAGAAGTGAGAACGATAGAAACAAAATGGGCTCGCTTCATCCCACAACCTTGCATCCTTATCTTGAAAAAGTCAAGCAGTCGCAATCGATAATGCCTGCTAGGTTGCATTTATGACCCGTTTACCTAGAAAACGGGGAATTACCCAGGCTGAAGAGGACAAATCCCCTATCCTCCGCCAGAGCAAGCCCTCGCCTCCTCAGGCGAGGGCTTTTTCGTGCTTCTCCGAACTCCCGATGAATATCCCCGCAATGAATACCGCGCCGGCCAAAACTGCAACGGTGATTGTGACAACTAATGGGGGGCCATAGGACCAGACGATGTCTGCTGAGAACAAACTACTGACACCACGTGATCCATCCACTGCAACAGATGAATAGCGGTGTGCGTTGACCCAAATAGCCAAACTGCTGGAGATCCAAAGTCCACAAGCGATCAGGGTCACGGGAACTCGCTGAATCCGAATAGGTTTCTTGACTCGCTCAGGAATCATCACCGCGGCAATCAGCAATGCGAAGAGCGGTAAGAGGTAACGGGATTGCACTACTTCGCCAACTGCAATTCCCTGGGTTTGCATAAAAACCAATGGAAAACCAATAAAGGCAATGAAGGTGACGGTCAGTGCAACCGCTTTCTTCGCCCACACGTGCGAAAGTCCTACATAGGCGATAGCTCCGATGACAAGAAGACCAATAACTGAAACGAATGCAGGGAGCGCAGTGTCATTCCACCCCAGTGGCCAACCGCCCACTATCCCCTGCACCAGATTTGGGAACTCCACGAGATTGGACCACAACAAATTCGAGCTCTGTTCGGATGTACCGAGTTCACCGGAGGCTTTGATCGGAGTCACCATGAAATACGTCACCACTCCAACAACTGCCAACACCACCAGCAGCAGTGAAGCCGGAACGTGACCGATGATCCTGCGCCTCCCAGCCAAGGCAAATACAGCGACCGTGACCACGCTAAGAAATGCAGCGGAATCAACACGTGAAGACATTGCCATGGTCGCGCTGATACACAGGGCAGCCGCGATCACCCATGTACCCGGGGTTCGCCATGAACTTCGATACAGCAACGCCAATCCAAACGCAAAGAAATAAAGAGTTCCTGCAATCGCCCATCCACTGGGATTAGTGGATGCCACCAAGAACATCCCTAACGGAATAAACGTCACGGCTACTGCTACAAGTGTTGCTTGCCGGATTCCGTTGGGGACAAATCGAATTAGCACAGCCATGAGAGCAGACACCACGAACACGCTAAACAGCCGCATGAGATAGACAGATTTCTCTACGTCACTTCCCGCAAATACAGACATGACGCGGTAGTAACCACCCGGGTACAACTGCGCAATGTTGTTCACTCGCTCGGTCAAGATCATTTCAGTGGAATTCAATTCACTCGCCGTGCAGTCACCGGTTACATCAGGTTTCGTCGCAAAACAAAATGCGGAATTCACGGCGCCCGCGGCGACAATAAACTTCTGCGGTTCGAGGCCAGTGTCCTGGCATGCTCGATCACGGTCGCCTTGGGCGCACCAAATGGAAGCCAAGTGATAGTCGTCGTCAGGAGCCGATGCCACCGGAGATGTCACTGCCCACGCGCAGCCCAATAGAAAGAAAGAAATGGGGAGCCATACCCACGTCAAAGTCAACAGTCGGTGGCTCACAGCCTCACCCTACGGCGCTGGGTCTACAAGGTGAGCATTTCGCTGATCTGAATCACCGGGATTGAATCTGTGAAGTTTGGGATGTCAGCTTGTGTCTCGGCCCCATGGGCGGACAGTGCCGCCATGAGACTGTCCATGTCGTCGAAGAAGAGCTCCGCTATGACACCGAATGTGGGTGTGCCTTCGCCGCCATCGGAGACACCTTTGAATACGCGCGCTTCGCGTTGGCCCATGGGCTCGAACAGCCGCTTGACAAGTGGGACATGCGAATCCAAGTAGTAGTCCAAATTGAAAGTCGTACCCGGAGTTAGCGGATACAGAACGGAGATGACAAACATGTGATCCTCCTTCATAGGAATGCCGCGAGCCGGTCCTGCCCCACGGGTTGTGAGTGTAGCCCTACTGGGTAAACCTCGGTATTGCATTTTCAACAGGTCTGTGGTCCGGGTGTAATTGGCTGTGAGTTACGCTGTGGATCGTTGCCACGGGAGATCAGGGGTACAAGTTGTGAAGCCATCATCTCGTCGAGTGACCGCACTTGTGTCAGCAGCGGTAATTGCCAGCAGTCTTGCAGCATGCGATTCGGACACGCCCGATACTTCAGATGCTCCGGATGCTTCCTCCTCAACACAGTTAAAGGGAAGCGCTGTCAAGGGTGCCTCCACTGCATTAGAGAGCCTCATGGAGGCCGGCGCACCAACAGGGATTGATTACCGATACACCGCCGAACACATGTGGGCAAAGAAATTATCTGACGGGACAGTGGAATTTGGGCTAACCAACTTCGCCCAAGAAGCACTGGGTGACATTGTTTTTCTGGAATTTCCACAAGTTGGTTCCGCCTGCACACCTGATAAACCCTGTGGCCTCGTGGAGTCAACGAAAACAGTGACTGACAACTACTTACCCTTTGCGGGCACCGTCACGGAAACAAATACGGGATTGATCCCAGACAGAATCAACGTGGACCCTTATGGCTCCTGGTTGATTAGGCTCACACCTGACGATCCCGCCGCATTTGATTCGCTCAGCACAACTCCGAACTAGCAGACCGAGTTTGCCTTCAGACCGAAGGTTAGAACAAGGGCGAAAGAATCCGCCAAGCCCGGCATTTGTACAGTTCTCCGCGGTGGCGTGTCCGAGCGGCCAAAGGAGCGCGCCTCGAAAGCGCGTGTGGGGGCAACCTCACCGTGGGTTCAAATCCCACCGCCACCGCCACAATTACATTCATACTCTTGGAGTGTGGACTAACCCTGACTCGGTGACTCTGAAACACCCGCAAATTCACTCGGTGACTCACTGGGGAGGACATCGGGAATAGGACAGCCTGCAGGTGAGGCACTCGCTGATGGTTGCGCAAGTTGAGCAACTACCTCGGCGTCGTTGGCTAGGTCGACAAATTGTGTTCCGAGAACAACGTCAATTCGTTTTCCGGCACGACCATCATTCACCAAGGTTGCGCCGGGGAAGTGGTACGACATGAGTTCGGCACTTGCTTCACCCTTGGGTCCGTAACGAATCTCTCCTTGCCCTTCAATCACCACACCGAGCGGATCGTTCGCAACTTCAGCTATTGGGAAACCACGAACACTGAGAATCTTGGATAAATCTCCCGCAAGGCCCACCCGCTTGGTTGAGTTGTAGACATTGACGCTTACTCGGGAAGCCCTCGGTAACACCTCAGCCGGAGTAACCATGATGGTGGTGCAGCCGGGAACGGATGTCGGACTACTGGGTGACGCGCTTGCATCAGCGCCCTCTGTTTCACCGGAGCCCTTAAGCAGTGTGGCAATCCCAAATCCGATACCAAAAAGGACCAGCATTGCGACCAGAATGAGCAGAACCGTTAGCCAGAGCGGACGCTGGGCGGGCCGGGTCTTGGGTCGGTTGATTCCACGTGTTGACATCACATTCAGTTTAGCGTTTTTCGCGCAAAAATTCTTTTAGTAATTGAGATGATTCACTCTCCAAAACACCGGGAATTACTTCAACCTGGTGATTCATCCGTGGGTCACGAACCAGGTCCCACCGAGATCCAACGGCTCCGTATTCCTCATTCCATGCGCCGATCACCAGCCGCGGTATTCGAGACATGGTGATCGCCCCGGCACACATCGGACATGGTTCTAGGGTCACATACATTGTTGAATTGAGAATTCTCCAGTCATTCAATTTCGCTCCCGCTTCACGCAACGCCAGAATCTCTGCATGCGCGGTTGGATCTTTGAGTTGCTCGCGCGAATTCCCTGCCCGTGCAATCACTTCACCCTTGTCGGAAACAATCACTGCGCCGATAGGGATGTCACCTCGAGCACCTGCGAGCTTTGCTTGCTCCAAGGCTTCGCGCATAAACGCTTCGTTCACTTGTTAATGATCTTCTTCCATGCAAGCTCGGCGCCAATGCGCTTGAAGACCTCCGAGATTTGTTGATCTGGCTCGAGATCAGGGTTTTCGCAGATCATCGATAAATCTTCTGCTTTCAGGCCAAAGTTAGCCAAAATATTGAGGTCCCCAATAGCTTCATACTCTTCGAGATCATCTTCCTGCCACTGAAGATCGATTAGGTCAGCCGCATCTTCAGCGATATCCCAGTCCAGCAGCGCAATGCCGTCGCTGATGAGCGCTTCCGTCTTTCGAGGATCACTCCGCAACAAAATAAAGAACTCACCCGATACCCCAACTATCGCGTAAACGCCGCCTTCACCGGGGTACTGCCGACATAGATCCAACAGGTCATCAAGCACGATTGCCTGACGCGCGGGTACCTTAATTGCATTCCAGATCCCCTCTTCCCGCCACAAAATGGCACTGTAATCAAGGTCTTCGATACGTACCTGTTCTGTTGCCATGTCTTAATAGTGACATGAGGCCCACGGAGAATGCGACCTCTATCCATTATTCGCGGGTGAGCGCCGACATTGCACTAGTCTTGCCCGCATGCACACTCTGGTAATTGACCATCCACTCGTTGCCCACAAGATGTCGCGACTGCGCCGTGAGCAGACTTCATCGGCCACATTTCGCCTCCTGACCGAGGAACTGGTCACCCTTCTAGCCTATGAAGCAACACGTGGACTCGAGGTTGCCGATGTCGCAATCACAACGCCCGTTAGCCCCACCACGGGTCAGGAAATGTCTGAGCCCTTGCCACTGGTCGTACCCATTTTGCGGGCCGGGTTGGGAATGCTCAACGGAATGGTGCGTCTGATGCCAACAGCTGAAGTTGGGTTCCTGGGGCTCGTCCGCGATGAGGAGTCCCTAACCGCATCGATCTACGCGGATCGACTGCCCGACGACATTCACAATCGCCAGGTCTTCGTCCTTGACCCGATGCTGGCCACCGGCGGAACCCTCATTGCCGCAATCGACATCCTGTTGGAACGCGGAGCCAAAGATGTCACGGCAATTTGTTTACTCGCTGCGCCCGAAGGCTTGGCACGGCTTGAGAAGGCATACGGAGACAGGGCAGAAAACGTAACCCTCGTCATTGCCGGACTCGATGAACGACTCAACGAAAAGGGTTACATCGTTCCTGGGCTCGGTGACGCAGGTGACCGTCTTTACGGAACTGTGTAATACCGAGAAACTCTTCGGAAGTCGCACCATCGGCAAGCCCTAACGGGAGTACGTGTCCTATTTCTCATTTCGCCCCACTTCCCTTAACCTTTAATCGTGATGCTCTCCATGTTCGTTCTCTGGTTAATCGTCTTTGCGGGGATTGCCCGTAAATGGAAGTGGACTCCCGGATTGGCTGTGCTGACCCTGCTTTGGACCCTCATAATTTTGCGGTTACATCTGACCGACCCAATCCCGCTGAACTTTTAACCAAGATTTTCACGAGGAGCCGTCATGTCAGATAAGCAGATACTTACCGACTCTCAAACACTTACTGTCGCCAGACTGATTAACATTGCGGCACTTTTCGCGCTCCTCGGCGTTCTTGCAGGCTCACTTCACCTTCAGTTTGGCGCAGGCGAACTTCCGTGCCCCCTGTGTCTTGTTCAGCGTTCAGCCATGATCGGGCTTGCTGTTGGGCCCGCGATGAACCTGCTGTGGGGCATGAGGGCTCGCCATTACGCCTTGAGTATTTTGGCTGCACTTGTCGGTGGAGCAGGGAGCGCCCGACAGATTTTGTTACACATTGCAACACCTGGTGACCCTGGATTCGGTCCAGCAGTCTTCGGTTTGCACCTTTATACGTGGGCTTTCATCACTTTCGTCATCGCTGTTGCCGGCTGCGCTGTCCTGTTGATGTGGAACCGACCATTTGACCTCGGTGATACGGGAGTGCTTGGCGAACGCCATTGGCATCGAACATTAACCCTGTTCATCACTATCTGGGGCCTGTTGTGGCTACTGGTTGATCTTCTCGTCATTGGAATCTCGATTATTCCGCAATGCGGATTAGGGATGTGCCCTGATGACCCGCCGCCGGGTACCGATCTCGGCGACATCGTTGGTTGGGCCCTGGTCTTGGGACTTGGAGTCCTAGCCGCAGTTATCGCCTATTTTGTAGAGCGCCGAATGGGCGACAATAAATCACTTGCGCAATAACGTCGACAGGTATCCATCGAAAATTCCGGCGACTTCACGACCACCTGGGGTTTTCACTTCAAAAACGGGGGTACCAAACCCTTCGGCTTGAGTGATCGCAATGCGCTCGGGTATGAACGGCTTAAGGATTGCGGCCTTTCCATAAATACTTCCCAATTCGTCCACGCGGTACTGGTGTTCCTCGGCCACCGAGCGCACACGGTTCACCACGATTCCAGCAAGTTTCAGATCTGGGTTGACCCCTTTACGAATCTCCTCCACCTCCGCAACGGCCCGCTCTACTCCCTGAGTAGCAAAGTAGGAAGGCGTGGTAACGATGAGGGCAAAATCAGATGCGGCCAACGCCTCGCGGGTGAGCGCACCTAGCGAGGGTGGGCAGTCAATGAGAACAAGGTCGTAACCTTCAAGTTGCTGTAAAGCTTTTGCCAACTTTGGTTTAAACACTGCTCCCGGGTGGGTCCACGAGTCGAATCGGATCACACTTGGGTGACTTACCAGTACATCCACTTCACCTGGACCAATCTCCCAATCACAAGGGGTTAAAGCTGCCTCAATTTCCGCACGGGTGGGGTGCTCAAGGACATTGGCGACCGTTGTCTTGGAGGGGTGGGCTCGCAAAATGGAGGTTGCATTCCCCTGGGGGTCAAGGTCAATCACGAGGGAGGCAAGGCCGCGGGCCGTTGCCGCCCCAGCCAGACCCAAAGTCACCGAAGTTTTACCAACTCCACCTTTAAGGCTCACAACACTAATAACGGGCATATGGCATATCTTTCTGGGTTCCCAAGGCGAGCGCAACCCACCTGCTTAATCTGGGTCACCCCTCCAATTGACCCTTTGGGGAGATTCTGACCCGAGAAGGTAGTGTGAAACCATGCTTCCCGCCGTTTCTAAATACACCGCCGCCCTAGCAGGTATCGGTCTGATCGCTGGATTAACCCTCGTAGCATCCCCCCTTCCCAGTGCCCATGCCTCAGGGGCCGTCGCGGTCGGTAGTTGCTTCGATTACAAGGCCAGTGGGACAAAGGATCAAGCGGCGAGTGCCCCAGCTGTTGGCTGCGCCACGCCACATACGGCGCAGACCTACTGGGTGGGCACATTGCCAGAGAATTTTGGCGTTCCTGCGAAGGCCACCGCAGCAAGCCGGCTCAAGGTGACCCAACCCTGCACGATAGACAGCATCAATGCCTTCGCGAATATTGTGGATCCGAAACTGCCGACTCGATTGCAAAGTGTCTCAATTTTTCCCTCGCGTGCTCAATGGGATACAGGTCAGCGTTGGGTGCGTTGTGATGTTGTCTTTCGGGAAGGAAAAAACTACAAGCGACTGGCAACACCAATGGCCGAATTTGTTGCCGCTACCCCTGCAAGTCAACTAAATTTTTGTACGTCGACAGTTCCTGGGAATAGAACAACAAGCGCGTACCCATGCACGAATGCTAAGAAAAACTGGATCATGATCCTTGAAAAAAACTTGGGAACAACTCCGACCAAAAAATTCCCAGGTGCGCGAACCGTGGAAAATCAAACAAAACGGATTTGTGAAAATGCAGCCAAGCCTTATGTCACATTGAAGAAGTACTACCCTTGGTGGGCAATTTGGCCAGCTTCAGTCGGCTGGTCTCGCGGTGATCGAACGGCGCAATGTTTTGTTCCGTATAGTGAATTTGTTAAGAACACCGTCAGTCAATAACGGGTCTCTTGGGACCGATACCCCAAAAGATGTAATTCCAGAACCAGTCAGCCAGGACCGAAACTCGGTTTCGACCACCCGCAAGATAGAACACATGTAAACCTAGCCACGCAAACCATGCGATCGTGCCGTGAAGCTTGATGCCATTGGGCATTTCAACTACAGCCCGACGTCGACCAATAGTCGCCATCTGGCCCTTGTCTTTGTAACTGAAAGGTTGCGGCTCTTCGCCTTTGAGTATTTTCTCGATACTCACCGCGACATAACGTCCCTGCTGCATTGCAACAGATGCGACCATGGGTAACGGGAGATCGCCAGCGCCAACAACATGCGCCATGTCGCCCAACACCCAAACATTGGGTTGCAGTCGAAGTGTGTCCGAGACAATGAGTCGATTAGATCGATCCGTTTCCCCCAAAACATTCCACTCTGCCGGTGCAGCTACCCCGGCCGCCCAAATAATGGTTCCTGCAGGGAGAACCTCGCCAGACTTTAGGTGAACGTCCCCGGGATACATGCGGTCAACAGCACTGTCCACCAACACGTTCACACCCAATTCTTCCAATTCGCTCTTCGCATGTGCGGAAGATTTCTCGGAAAAAGAAGAAAGGAGCCTGGGTCCGGCTTCGACCAATGTCACCGCGCCATGTTTGGCAACGTCAAGAAACTCACGGTGCATGCTTTTCTGCAGTTCGGCAACGGCGCCGGCAATCTCAACGCCCGTGGGTCCCCCGCCGACAACGACAACACGTAGTGATTCTTTTGGCCTCAGACCCGTCTCAACGTCTTCATACGTTTGCAGGAGTCTATTTCGAATGGCACGCGCCTGATACAAATCTTTCATCTGCATAGCGTTTTCTTGCACGCCAGGAATTCCAAACGTTGTACCGCCACTGCCCACTGCTAAGACCAATTGATCAAAATAAAGGACTCGTCCATCTTCTAATCGAATGTTGTTTGCTTCCAAAGAAACTTTGATCACATCACCACGAATGAAGTCGACACCGGGAATGGCCGAACGAACCGGGTAAGCGATGTCGTCTTCTGGCAGCCCGCCTGTCGCCACCTGATACAGCAGTGGAGCAAACAATTGGTACGAGTGACGATCAATGACGGTTACGTGAACATTTTCCTGCTTTGCTAATTTAGCGGCCGCGGTAAGGCCACCAAAACCTGCTCCAATGACAAGGACCTTTGATTTCGCTGACTCGGATGGGATATTCACCGAAGCGGGCTCCTTGCTTCGGACTCGGGGTAGAAACTTTCCCCAATGGGCTCTGTGGCACTGAGTCGGTCACATTGAGAATCTGTGAGTTCAATTCGCAATGAACGAACAATTGAATCTACGGTTACCGGTTTCGTTGCGCCCGGAATGGGAATCACAACCGGTGAAAGTTTCAATAACCAGACAAGGGTGATCTCCTGCGCTGTTGCATCGTGTTCTTCAGCGACAGCAGCAAACTCACTGAATTGCGAATCGACATCTTTGGCTTTGTCTGAACCACCGAGCGGGGACCACGGTAGGAAAGCGATTCCCAGTTCGGTGCACCAGTCTAAAACCTCACGATTTTCACGGTAACGTGGTGAGAATTCGTTTTGCACCGAAACAACTCCACCACTACCCGGTCCTCCCAAAATTTCGAGGGCCACCTCCAGTTCGGGCAGCGTTGCATTTGAAATTCCTACCTCACGAACCCAACCGAGGTCGCGCAAGGCCAGGATGCTCCGCATTTGATCGGCGTAGGTTTCGCGTGGATCATGTCGGTGAAACTGATAAAGATCAATGACGGTGACGCCCAGCGCCGTCATGCTTGCCTCACAAGCCGCTTTCAGTCCTGACGCGCTCCCATCACGCGTCCAGGTCTCGCCTTCGCCACGGGTGATACCACCTTTTGTCGTGACCAGGATGTTCTCGGTATTTGCCGGCCCGGTGTACAGGGACAAAGCCTCCGCAATTAACTCTTCATTGTGGCCCACGGTGTCCCACGTCGGCGCATAAATATTTGCCGAATCAATGAATGTGATCCCCAAATCAAGCGCGCGATGGATAGTGGCAATTGCCTGTTCTCGATGCGTCAGCATGTGAGTAAACGAAAGGGGCATTGCGCCAAGACCAATTGCAGAGACCTGCCATGGTCCTATTTGACGCTGAGGTAGGGGTGTAATGACAGCGCTCATAGGAGCAGTCTATCGCTCCAAGGATTATTTCTGCCCGTCTGAAAGTTCGTCAGCGGCTTCAAGCCACTGCAACTCAATACTGTCCTTTGTTTCATGTAATTCCCGAAGTTCTTTATCGAGCTGGGCAACGCGTTCAAAGTCACTCGCAAACTCGAGCATTTGGTCGTGGATCAACCCAATCGACGCCTCGAGTTTTGCCAGTTGGCGCTTATATTTGTCGGTCAATTTGCGAAGCTCCCGCTCCCTAGCAGGGGTCAACTTCGAGGTGCCCTTGTCCTCACCTGCACTGCCTGAAGTGGGCTTGCCGGATGCCCCGGCCAGCATTTTCCTTCGAAGTTCCAAATACTGTTCAATTCCGCCAGGAAGATCTGTGAAGTTGAGGTCACCGATCACGGCAACAAAGTTGTCACAGACCCGTTCTAAGAAATACCGATCATGGGAAATAATGAGAAGTGTTCCTGGGAAACCGTCGAGCAGGTCTTCCAAGGCAGCCAACGTCTCAACGTCAAAATCATTTGTTGGTTCGTCGAGTACCAAAACATTGGGTTCTGACATCAAGATCCGAGTCAGTTCCAAACGTCTACGTTCCCCGCCGGAAAGTTCACCCACTCGCGTGAATTGACCATCATGATCAAATCCAAGTCGCTGACACACTTGACTGGCGCTCATTTGCTTTCCTTTGCCCAGTTCAATGTAATTGGCAACGTCAGAGACCGTGTCAATGACAGTTTTACTCAGATCTAAATCTGCTAAATGCTGGCTCAAGACTCCCGGCTTAACAGTGACACCCTCAACGCGTTTGCCGGCAAGAAGCGGGATTTCACCGAGGATTGATCGCAACACGGATGTTTTGCCGGCACCGTTTGGTCCCAAGATCCCGATACGACCACCAGGGGCGATATTCCACGTGATGTGATTAATCAGGGTTTTCGTCTCAAAACCTATTTTGGCGTCATGGAGTTCATAGACAGTTTTACCTAAACGAGCACTAGCAAACTCCAACAACTCGACTGCGTTGCGTGGTGGTGGCTCTGCTGCAATGAGTTCATTCGCCGCGTCAATGCGGAACTGTGGTTTGGTGGTTCGTGCGGGTGGGCCGCGGCGCAACCATGCAAGCTCCTTGCGCATTAGATTCTGCCGGCGCGCTTCACTCGCTGATTCCTGGCGCATGCGTTCGGCTTTTGCAAGTACGAAAGCGGAGTAACCGCCTTCATACTCTTCGACTTTCCCGCCGACAACTTCCCACATGTGGTCACAGACTTCATCAAGGAACCAGCGATCATGGGTGACGGTGACGATAGCAATTTTTGGACGATTTTTAAGGTGCGCCGCAAGCCAAGCAATAATTTCAACATCGAGGTGGTTTGTTGGTTCATCAAGAAATAGAACGTCAACTTCGCGGATCAATTGTTCGGCCAAATAGGCGCGGCGCCGCTCCCCACCGGAAAGATCAGCAATCCTGCGATCAAGTTGCTCAGGTCCAAAACCACCCAATAAAGCCGTCAAGATCTCGCGAACAGCTGCATCACTCGCCCATTCATGTTCATCACGATTCCCCAGAACGTGACTGCGGATTGTCGCGTTCTCCGCGCTGATGCCTACCTGGTCAAGTTCGCCGACAACCACACTTGCCCCGCGGGTCACTCGACCCGAATCGGCAGGTTCTGCTCCCGCGAGGACTCGAAGAAGCGTGCTCTTGCCCGCACCATTGCGACCAACAACACCGATGCGTTCGCCCTTGCTCACGCCGAGGGAAACATCACTCAATAAAGGGCGTTCCCCGAATGATTTCGAAACGTTTTCACAGCTGAGCAAATTGACTTGTTGGGGGGAGGACACCGACACATCATGCCGATATCACTCAAGTGCTTGTGTGGCGGACCCATTTTTGTTGCTAAACCTGCTGGATTTTGTTCACTCGAAATACGGGTATATCTCTTTCTATATTGCGTTCATACATGCGATATGAAGACCAGGTATCACCAAGAGCCGCATAAATACGTGCTGCTTCCTCACCGAGAACCTCGACAAATTCCGCGTCACTCACTTCACCGTTTATCTCAATGCGACCCTTGTTGTGTGCTCTAACGTTGAAAACCCAACCGGGAATTTTCTCCTGACCTGCATTAGAGCCGGCGATCCCCCAACCACCTGAATCGGGAACGGCAAGTAACGGGGTTTTCCGCCACTCGCCACTTTTTCGACCCAGGGTTGTAATCCACACGACCTGCGCACCACCGGGGAAGCGACGACCAAGTTTTCCACCACTCACTGAATAAACAGCACGGTGAAGGATCGTTGTTGTGCGCAGCGCTGTCCCCCACAAACGGTCATACGCCTTAGAACCCACCGCTCAACCTTTCAACAATTTGCCGGCTGCTGCGTCAATCGCTATGGCTAACTCAAAGTCAAGAGTTGTAATTCCGCCAGCGGAATGCGTACTCAGGGCAAAAATCACTTTGTTCCAACGAATATCAATATCAGGATGATGATTCAACCCTTCCGCAATCACCGCAACCGCATTAACAAAATCAATGGCCGCGAGAAAACTGGGCGCCGTGAACTCGGAAGTAAGCAAACCCTCGTGCCTGGACCAATTCACGTTGCGATCAAGGTAGGACTCAATCTCAGATTGCGTCGCCAGCCGTGACATCAATTAACCTTCCTCGAGGCAAATCGAGACTGATCAAGGGAAAAGTGGGTCGCCCCGGGCTCGAACCGGGAACCTACGGATTAAAAGTCCGCAGCTCTGCCATTGAGCTAGCGACCCCAATGCATCAGTGAATCCTATTGGCTGCTCACACGTGAATGAATCTGGTCCCAATCGCAGTCAGGAATAGCTTTTGAGTGTTCATGTGCTGACCAGTAGATTCCAAGGCTGACTGTGAACTTACCGCTTAAATTGATGGACAAACCGGGCTGCTGATTCAGGAGCTGTAACAAAAAACATGGATGGTTCTACGAGCTCAAGTTCAAGGATGACCGGTTTGCCCTCCGAGTCTTCGAGCAGGTCAACTCGAGCATATAAAGGCGCCCCAAATCTCTGCGAAACGTAACCCATGATGGCTGTAGCCAACTCTCGCTGTTCCGGCTTTGGTTCGCGGGGTGAAATATCTTCTTTGACGAATAGCCCATGTTCTCTCTCTCCCTCCACGTTGGGGACAAGTAACGGGCCCTTGCGGATTGCATGCGAGTAATCGCCACCAATGAAAAGGAGAGCCGTTTCGCCGATTTCATCAACGGCTGTTAAGTAGGGCTGCACCATGGCGGTTTTCCTCTGCGAAGTAATTCGCTCAATCAAGTCGTGGGCCCTGATTCGGTAATCAGGATCACTCGTCCTCATCCGCATGGTGTCCCGGCTGCCACAGGAGACGGTCGGCTTAACTACGAAATCTCCAAGAAGTGGGGGCTCCCAATCACCGTGAGGGTCTGTGACGAATTGCGTTTCAACTATTGGGAATCCAGCTCCGGCTAAATCTTTGAGATAAATCTTGTTGGAGTTCCATAAAATGATTTCATATGAATTATGGATCCGAGACTGGTGCATCTTTACCCAGGTGAGGAATTCCTCGAGCCGACCTGAGTAGTCCCACGTGTCTCGAATAATGATGTGATCAAAGTCAACCCAATTAATTGTTGGATCAGACCAAATAGCCGGTGTCGCCTCAATACCCATCTTGTGAAAGAGCTCAACCAAAGGTTGGTCATCAGGATCAAGATCAGGCAGTTCCTCGCAGGTCGCGAGGGCTATATGAGGGGACACCGGCAAATGGTACTTAGCCTTTATATTTAGGAAACAACAACCACAATGTTACGGGTTGAACCATCAGGATTAGTTACTGTGATTGTTGCCGTTCCTGCAGCAAGTGCCTTTGCGCCTGGGTTAAAGATTGCACTGCCGTCATCGGAACCTTGAGTGATTTCAAGGACATCAGCATTGTCGACAGCAATGACCGTGTTTACTGGATCATCTACCACGATGTCGATCATGTCGCCAACTACCGCGGCGGCTTCCATCTGATCAACGGTAATGATTACTGGTGGAAGCATCTGGGTTGACTCCGAAGAAGTCGCAGTATCGGTTGCGCTCTCATCGCTACTTGAGCAACCAGCAAGAACTGTGACACCGAGGATGCCAATGGCACCAATTGCAGCGAACTTATTCATGGTTTTCATGTATTTCTCCTAAGTCGTTGGCCGTATTGGCCAGGTAATGGTTCGACGATTTGATGGAAAAAACGGTTCCATCAAATCATGGAGTTGAGCTGGTCAACACGAGCTGCGTGCCGACCGCCTTCAAATGTAGTGGACAGAAAGACCGCCAAGGCTTCTTGAGCTGTTGTGGGATCACTCACACGGCCACCGAAGCAAGCAACATTCGCATCATTGTGCGCTCGTGAAAGTTGTGCATCTTCGACCGTGCGAATTACCGCTGCACGAATCCCGTGAATTTTGTTTGCGGCCATGCAGATTCCTTGACCACTGCCGCACACGGCAACGCCTACTTCCCCTTCACCCGCTGCCACTAACCTTCCGAGTTCAGCCCCAAACTCTGGGTAATCGGCGCGTTCTTCCGTGAATACCCCAACGTCATGGACCTCATGGCCCATCTCGAGCAGCCAAGAACTCAGAGCACTCTTTAACTCAAATCCCGCATGATCACTTGCCACTGCGATCTTCACATTCTTCTCCCAGTCACACTTTGCCTTCGCTTCGCCTAGCCTGCCATGACAGTATCCTCCCGTGAATCAACCCCCAAGCAATGAATCGCGACCCGGTGAAAAAGTGATAGTCGTCGTCGGGAGCCTCAATACAGACTTTGTTGTCACCCTTGATTCCTTTCCACAGCCGGGTGAGACTGTTTTGGGAGAAACTTTCGAACAGTTTCCCGGCGGCAAAGGTCTCAACCAAGCCGTCGCGTCATCACGATTGGGCGCCAATGTCGCCATGATTGGTGCGGTCGGCAACGACCCTTTCGGGGACGCACTTCTTTCCACTCTCACCACCGAAGCAATTTCATCTCATGTTGACAAAATTTCAGATTCCAGCACAGGAATTGCACTGATTGAAGTGGCCGCCTCTGGCGATAACAAGATCATCGTGGTCTCTGGTGCAAACAGCATGCTCACTGAAGAAAGAGTTGAATCCTCACTGCGCAAGATCGCAACCCACCAACAAATCGGTCTCGTACTCACTCAAGGTGAAGTGCCTGTCGCAGCAACCCACAAAGCCCTCAGTGTTGCGAAAGAACTTGGCGCAATAACGATTTTGAATCCCGCGCCAATTCGTGATTTCCCCTCATCAATATTTCCCCTAGTTGATTATTTAATTCCCAATGAGCTCGAAGCCAGAGAACTTGTTGAATTAGAAGGCAACTCATTTAATTCTATGTTGGATTTTGTCGAATTGGCATCATCAATTGTGAATTTGGGTGTTGGCACTGCTATAATCACGCGCGGCGAAAAAGGTGCAGTGTGGTCCACGGCTACGGCATCTGGCCAGGCCGCCGCATTCCGGATTGTTCCCGTTGACTCTGTTGCGGCAGGTGATGCATTTTGTGGCGGACTTGCCGTTGCGCTCAATGAAGGCCAGCCATTGAACGAAGCACTGCGTTGGGCAAGTGCCGCAGGTGCAATCGCTGCAACACGAGCTGGTGCAGTCACGTCACTTCCGCAACGATCCGAAGTTGAAGGGCTCCTCACATAGACCCACGAATCAAATGCGGGGCTGGTTCAGTTAGGGGGCAGGGAATCCGACCGTCACCGGAACACCATTGCGAGTGATGGTCACAACTCCATCTCCTATTTGCACGGGCACACTCTCGGCAGATCCGCGGGGGACAAAAACGGTTACCATCACTTGTCGTTCACCCTGACGCGGGACGGTGATCGAACGCGACATGACCGTCCCGGGTGCTTTGACTCCCCAATCTGTGGTGTGCCAACCAATTGAAGAATCATTTGTTGCTGATCGCAAGTTCCAGTCACCAACACCGGCCTTAATCACGTCAACTCGTTGATCACCAGCGACCAAAGTTAACTGGCCCTCGACACCCTCGACTCCAATCCCTGGTCCAATCTGCCAGCGTTGGATTACCTCGCGATTCTTGTAATTCTCTCGTTGCTTCTTGGGAACCTTGGCCTTAGCCGCATCAATATAGTCAGCGACGACAAGCACATCACTTCCACGAACGTAAGTAACGCAACGCGTTATTTGCGTGTTCGTCCAAGTTTGGTCAACCAAGCATGAGTAGTCATTTCCACCTACAGCCGAATCCGAGGTGCTCATAGTTTTAACGACACCTTTCCAACGGTTGTATTTTGTGTTGGAAACCGCGAACGTCGAGTGGGCGGCACGTGTTTTGATAAATGACCTCAATGAACTTGAGTCATAACGATAGGGACCAGGGTCGGAAATCCACGAAACACCGCGTGAGTAAAAACTGAGCGATCCACCATCGTCATGTGTGTGTGCAGTCCCGGGCCGCACACCCTTGTACCTGAGAGAATAAAAACTGTCAGGCACGCCCGCTCCACTCGGCGCCCAGGAGTAACGCCCGAAAATGTAACCGCCGTCGAAAGTCGAGTAGACGGGCGTCGGTGAAGTTCCCGTTGCGCCTTTTGTCCGCAACCATTCTGCGGTCGAGTTACCGACGCCGAAGTTACTGCGAGGTTCTACAGAAGCCGTGTCGCCGAGTGATTCAATTTTAAAATCCGGGCGCACTGATTGTGCGACAAATGCGTACAACGATTCACGCAACTGCGGGATTGGTTCATTGGGTATTCCGCACGTTACAGCTGCCGCCTCGACCCGGGTAAGAAGTTGCTCCATGTACATGGCGTACTGCGGGGAACCTTCGACATCACTGCCATCGTTATTGATTACGCCACGAGCAACGGCAACTAGGTTTCTCCACACAGCATCTCGTAGGTTTGGATCGCCAACAGAGCAGAAAGTCGCCAATGCTCCTATTTGCCGTACGAGATCCGTGTTATTTGCTCCAATCGTGATATCGGCACCACCCCGGAACGACTTCCACATTGAAGTGGCATCGCGCACTGCGGCTTGCTGAATTACCGGGTCCTGCAAAGTTTGCCAGGCACATGTCAGGGTTTGGGTTCGCAGCCCACCATAAATCGAAGCATCAACCCAATAGGAACGCTCACTTTGGTGATCCTCAATCCAGTAGTACATTAGTTGACGAAAGCGGTCAACCATCGATTGATTTTGTTTATTCACCCCTCGGAATAAAAGCGGCAGTGCCCAGTCCAATGAATTTATGTGGCGATTACCCGAAAGGTCCGCTGAGGACTGTGAACGCCAGTTGGGCTTTTCGTCGAGTTTGTACGTCCCACCTGTTCCCAGATCTACGCTCCCGGCCATCAGCGCTTGCGCCTGGGTTCGCTGCTTGCCCACCGACATCGGAAAAAGGCTGGTGCACCAGGTGCCAAGTGAAGTGGGCATGATCGGTGGTGCGGAAGCAGGTGTAGGAGTAGGAACCGGCTCAGCAGTAACTGTGGGGGCTGGAGCGGGGGCGTCTTCCGCGTAGGCCGCTGACCCATAAGTTGCCAAAGAAAGCGCACCACACACCATGACGGTGGTTGTAATTGCTAGGGGAAGTCGACCTCTAGACCGCAGCGACCACATGACACCTATCTTCACCCCTGAGAGGAGGGGTGCGTCACGTCGGGGTCGAATCAAAGGACGCAGCCCGCTCATTAGCTGCCTTCATTGAGGGAGAGGTCGGACCAAGCACCCAACCAAGACTTCCCAGCATCCCAGCGACTACAGGTTTAACAACCGTAAGTGGAATTGTGGGTAATCCCAACAAGTCACGCTGATATTTCGGCATTGTCGCCGTGGCACCCGCAAAAAGCGCACTGTAGGGGGGCTTCGCCGCCAACGGGACCGGGGCATTTCGCACAAATTTCGCCGTACGAAGTGCTCGCTCACCACCGCACAGATCTGGCTTAAACGCATTGAGTTGATCTTGCAGCTCATCAAAACTTCGTGGTGGATCGGTGACACCTACCAACTCACCGGCGATTGCCCACTCGCGAACGTATTGATCTGGCCCGCCTGGGATTGATCCGCCCCAAACTAAATGCGTTGATAAAAACGAATCTGTAAAGGCAACGTGCACCCATCTCAAAAGATCAGAGTCCGTTGCCTTGTAATCTTTTTCTGCACCCTGTGCAGTGACATAAGTCCCGTTCACCTTTCGATGCATTCCGCGGACCCGCGCGCATTCCCGCTCTGCCATTGACGTGTCACCAAACGTCACAACGGTCAGCCACTGGGTAGTACCCGAGAGGCGACCCAATGGGTCGGCTTCATAGCGCGAGTGTTCGTCAACGCCCGCGAGGGCTCCCGGGTGAAGTGCCTGCATGAGTAGTGAACGAACCCCGCCAACGAGTGTTGGCAGTGAACCGTGCACAGCCCACGCTGCCGAACCGGGGCCAAAAAATCCTTTGTCAGTTCCACCGCTCAACTGGGTCACCCACTCGGGTGCACCGTTGGATTCGCCAGACACCATGCGCCTAAAACCCGAGGCGGTCTTCTCGCGCGCAATGGAAACAGGATTGATCACAATCTAACTGTGCCTAAAAAAAGCAAGATGTGCAATTTGAAAGGTGGAGGACTCCAGAAATGGACTGAGCCCGCCGCGGAGGAGGTTGCGGCGGGCTCAGGCTGTGCCATTCATTCACCTGAATTGTTAGCTGGTTGGTTCAGCCGCCGTCAGGGTCAGTGGGACCGTCAGAGTTTGACCATTGCGCAATACGGTGAGTTCGATTTGATCCCCTGGTGCATTTGCACGAATCGCAACGATCAGTGCGGTCGAGTCGCTAATCAGGTTTCCTCCCACCTTGGTAATGACATCACCCTCTTGCAGGCCGGCAGTGTCAGCAGGTGATCCTGGGGTTACCTCGGCGACCGCTCCACCCGGTCCGGCAAAGCCCATGTCGAGCTGAACACCGATTACTGGGGTTTGAGAAGTACCCGTTTTAATGATTTCATCGACAATTCTCTTTGCGGTATCAATGGGAATGGAAAAACCAAGCCCAATACTTCCCGACGCATCACCCATTCCCAGTGTGGCGATAGCAGAGTTAACCCCGATTACTTCACCTAATGCATTAACAAGTGGGCCACCGGAGTTACCCGGATTAATTGCGGCATCTGTTTGAATCGCGTTAATGTAGGCCGTATCACCCTGGCCACCAGCGGTCACCGGACGATTCAATGCACTGATAATTCCTGAGGTCACGGTTCCTTGAAGGCCAAGGGGTGAACCAATCGCAATTGCGGTGTCACCAACATTGACTGCGTCTGAACTACCGAGTGTAAGTGCGGTCAAATCATTTCGATCAACCTTCACAACCGCAATGTCATAACCTGGATTAGCACCAACAAGTTTTCCAGTAGCCGTTGAACCGTCAACAAAAGTCACGTCAATTGTTCCGCCGTTACCAGCATCACCCACAACGTGATTATTAGTAACGATGTATCCGTCAGAACTCACCACGAACCCAGTCCCGGTGCCTTCCC
>Ga0247832_1002991_pt1 | contig 24251 bp, 24 predicted proteins | sample LaCruzMarch2015__10_FD_192407 | JGI IMG/M metagenome (GOLD analysis project Ga0247832, IMG submission 192407) | Freshwater microbial communities from meromictic Lake La Cruz, Castile-La Mancha, Spain - LaCruzMarch2015_4m | ecosystem: Environmental > Aquatic > Freshwater > Lake | place: Spain... | reverse complement strand
AATTGCGTCAAAGGCATTAGCTCGAACGACATTGATATCAGGATCTGCGTAGCCAACTAAACCAGCCTCATCACAGTCAACCTCCCAATTATCACCATCTTTATAAAACCTAACCTCAACCTTTACCTTATTTTGTGTACTAATTTGTATGCCTCCTCTTGCGTAAGTAATGCTCGCTTAATCAATATCTTTCTTACCGTGTTTCCTGAAATTTCAACCCCGGTATGCCATGTGAAGGTAATCGAAAGCCTTCCTGGTGCCACCAAGGTTTTATGTGATCCGCCTTTATTTGTAGTAAGTCGATAATTTAGCGGATTTGAAGTGAGTAATCTATAGAAAACTGCTGCTTTTAATGATTTAAATTTTCTCACCCTTGGATGATCTCTTAAGCACTCACATCTGCGCTTTTACTATCCACAATACAAATGTCACTCTAAGTAGTTATGATTACCCCATGGGATTTATCGAAAACTTTAAGATCAAGCGCGCTGCTAAAAAAGCCAATGCTATTTATCAGTTAGAGCTAAATGAGTGGGAGCGAGAGAACAGAGTCTTAACTGCTGCCCTTGATATCTTCACTACCGCCTCTAAAGGAGATGAACCAGATGATTCATCTTTGGTTCAGAAAAAAGGTGAGCTAGTTTTATGGACAGGTAATGGTATTTATCATGAGGCAGGTAGAACAGCTTCCACATATGTTGGCGGCTCATCAGGTTTTTCTATTCCATTAGTTGCAGGTATTAGGTATCGAGTTGGCTCCTTTAAAGGACGGGTAGTACCGGGGGAAGAGATGCAGATAGATAAAGACTCTGGCATTGTTAAGTTAACTAATCAAAGACTTATCTTTACCGGCCCCCTCGCCACATCAGAGTGGTCCTTTGCAAAACTTCTCTCATCCTTTTCAAACCCAGAACGAGATGATTTCATCTTTGGTGTTTCAAATAGAAAGAAATCATCCGGCCTTAAGTTCTCACCAGAGGATGGCTATGCCTTCGCTCATCTATTTGCCCTCGCCCTGCACTCCTATGAAAAGGGAATACCTGAAACCATAAAGGCGATAAAGAGTGAGTTAGAAGAGGGTGAAGGTGATAAACCAAAGCTGATGCTGCCAAGTAGTGTGAAGGAGATTAAGGGGTAGGGAAAGTGCTTGGCCTATACTTTCATGATGAAATCGTTTGAAAAGTCTGACCTTAAACTTTTTTTGAATAACAAGAAAGATTTTGATGTCAAATGTCTTGAAGATTTGTTTTTGATTTGCTGCGTAGTCCAACAGGAGAAAAGTCAATTAGTTATTTGGGTAGATACTGACGTTGATGCAAACCCTATTTCAATTGACATATACGACGATGAATTCGGAATATTAGATGTAGCGAAATTCAAATCTGAATTTTTGGACCTTTTTTCTTCTGAATCAGATTTTATTCAATCCGAGCTGCACGAATGGAACGAAGATGAAGAACGTGGGCAGAACGAAATTAGTTTCACTACGGAGGATTTAGATCTCGATTTTCTAACGGAACAAAGATCTGAACTTCTTGATAAGGTTAAAGGAATGTCTAAATTAGGTCCTTGGCACACAAACTTAAAGGAATTTATAAATAAAGTTCTAGCTGATTTCTAAATTTGTCAATTGATCTTGTATGGAAATAAAACGGGCTTGAGTGTCGCACACAAGCCCGTTTGTATAGTTTTAGTTAATCTTCTCCCTAACACTTTTAATCCAAGTGTTAAGTAAACGAACCACAGAGACAATATTTTCTAAAATTAGAGTCTTGTTCTCCGCCTTAGCAGCATCAGTAAGTTCACCTTCAGTCATACGTTGAGCCAGAGTCATACTTTCTGATTTTAACTGCTCTAATTCATTCTCAATATACGCTTTAGTCACTTTGACTGTGGCAGGTGAGTCAGCAGGAAGCTCTTTATCCTTTAGGAATCTTTGATCCCATCCATTTATTGGCTGACCTTTTTCATCATACTCAGCTGCATCCTTAATTGTGTCCTCATACTTAAAGGTTTTTGCCACAAAAGGAGTAGTTGCTTCAACAGTAGTTGTAGAAGTTACTGCCCCATCTGTATCAGTGTTAGTGCGGGTTTCTGAATTAGTTTGTGTGGATGCGGGAGTTTGATTTGGACCACTTCGATCAACTGTGAACTCTTTTGTACTTTGATCATAAGTTCCCCAGTAACCGCCTTGGCTTTCATGCGTAACTGGATTTGGTGCAACTTGTTGAACAACGGTTTGTCCTGCCCATGTGCCACCACCACAAACAGAGGCTTGGCAAACAATTATATTTGTAACTGTTCCTTGTGGATCTAGCATCGCCCATGTACCGCAGGGATCAGAGGGAGAGCACTGATTGGCAATTGCTTGTGGAGCAGATGTAATAACTGCACTCAAAATAGCAAAAACCAGTGGAAGAATTATTCTATTTTTCATTTTCTGCTCCTTATTCAATTATCCATCTTTCTAACATAGAAAGAATGAGGCTTATTTGTTCCTTGATTTTTACTTTAGCTTCTGCAACCACTTGAGCTAAAACTTGCTCACTTGTTTTACGTTCGCTAAAAGTAGTGACCTCTTCACTTAATGTGATTGAGGTATTACTTGCTCTTTTTGAGCAAATCATTGATGACTCTTCGCAATAAACTTCTTTGGTAGTTGCTGATACTTGTGCGCTTGTATTTGCAGGTGGTGCTATTTCATTCAGTTGAAACGCACCATTTGTATTTGTTAAATCTTGAACCCCAAACTCATAAACACGCGTAGAGCGAGATACGGTTATTTCAGTCTCTACAGCTGAGGAATTTGAAGCAGATTCTGTAACTGTTTGAGATTGCACAGTATTTGACTGTACTGATTGAAACACATTCCTATCTTGATTGTAGGTTACATCTGGACCGTGAATTCCCGCCACATTACCATTTTGATCTGATGTGGATTGCTGAATAATTTTGCATCCAGCCGGGCAGCCCATGTACTCATGACTCATAGTTCTATCGTTGCCACCGAAGTATTGGATGCTTCCAACTATTACGCCATGAACTACGCCAGTTTCTGGATTAACTATTGCAAAGCCACCTACCGCAGCCTGTGCTGGTGTTGGAGGTGTAGTGCCAGAGGTGCCATCACCATAATGGTAAATGGTTTCTGCATGAGCAGCTGTAGCGGAGAATATTGGCATGACTGCAAGAATCGCAATTAAGCTTAATATCTTTTTCATTTATCTCTCCCTTTTCTCTTTGATCTAATTGAGTCAAGCCTGTCACTGCCCACTGACAATGGGTAGACCCCTAGTTCACCTCAGTGAGTCGTTTAAGCTCTGAGATAAAGAGCTTCTCTGAGCTAGATAATCCCTGCAGTCTCTCCTCTTCAAAGCTTTTATCTGTTAAATAGACGATTGGGTCCTCGGTGAGCCAATCTGCCTCAACAAATCCCTTTTCCCACAAATCTAGCGTTAATTTATAAACCTCTGTCTGGCGCTCTTGGTAAAGGGCAGGTGAAATCTCCTTTATTTTTTCGGTAAAAACATAAAGTGGCACATTATTTTCAGCGTCAAACCCTGCCCATTGAACCGCATCTATTCCTATTAAATATTCAAGAGTTAGTTCAGGTTTACCTTCAGGATTGAACATCCGCTTTAAGAACTTACTCATAAAACTAGCATTCGCAGAATGGCTGGACTTGTTCATGACATGACTCTATCTATTCGCAAGGTAATATGAAACACTTTTCTATCAAGCCTTGAGGGGTTACATGACTGTCTTTAAATTTGAAGTAACTTTAGTTACAGGCTCGATTGACTATCATTTAGATTCCTCTTTTGGCTCAGAACCTTACGAAGCTTTTGATTATTATTTCAACAATCATGGTGCTACCGAGGTTGAGTATCATGCGTGCCCATGTCTTAAACCCGGAGCAGGCCCTATCTCTAAAGAAAGTTCTTTTGTTGGCTTAGAGTGGGATTCTGAGAGTGAACTATTTGAGGGATCCACTGCTGGCTATGAGATTCAAACTGTATCTGGGGACACAATTTTGGGCTGGGATTATAATTATTGTTTATTGATCTCTTTTATCTCACAAACCTCAACTAATTCCTTGGAGGAAGCTATAGATAAAGTAAGAAGTGAGGTACTTGATAGCCTACTAATATATGACGGAGGCATGGATGGGACCCTTGAGGTCAAAGATGTAAGGTTAGCTCTTAAGACAAATTAAGATGGTAAGTGCGATACACCCAGTACATTGAATAGATTAGGAAAGTAAGATATGAGTGAACAACTTTGGAAGACTTTTGAGAATCTATGGAGAACTAATGATTACGAAGCAAGAGAGAGATTTGCTGAATTTGAAGATTTACCCAGAGACTTAATCTTAGAGATTCTTGCGAGTGAAGGAGATTTGGGAATCTTGAAAGCTTTAGCGGCAAATGTCAGATTACCTTTAGATATTGCGGAAAATATGTACGCTTACAAATATGCTCTGTCCCAAGATGAAGACACAGATTTAATGATTTATCGAGGGCTTGCTCGTAACACTTCACTTTCTATTGAACTACTTCAAAGATTAGCTAATTGCGAGGACGAGGAAATAGCAGAGATTGCTGGCGAAACTCTCGAGTCATTGTAAAATTATGGGAGAGCTAAACTTAGATTTTTGGCGTCAGCGCGGGTATTTAATACCCAATAACTACACGATTGATGAGGACCAGACTTATATTGACTATACGATTCAATATCTTTTTGCGGTTCCAGTATAAAAAATATTCCAGAATAAGTTAACTTACTTAAAGAATCAATTACTTCCATTCGTTATTGAGAAATTGAATTATGAATTGATTGCAGAAGAGAATGGTGAACTTAATTGCCTCGACAACACGAGGTCTCATTTAGGCGAGATTTTTGACGATAATTTTTTTAAAAATCCCTGCCAAGAGGCGACTGGAATAACTTGCTTGAAATGCAACCAGCAGAGTCCAGACACTTTTCAGATTTGCTGGCTGTGCGGACACGCATTTCAAGAGAAGAGCGAAGTTAATGCTTATGCAAATGTGTTTATTGAACACACAGTAAATTTTGGAATTGATGACTTAATCCACTATCAAAATACACCATACGATGAAGGACCATCAAATTTTCGAGAAATGGTGTGGATGGACTTATCTCAACCGTGCTACGTTGATTTATGTAATTTACCTCAGTCCTCATTAAAAACCAATAAAGGTGAGTTTGGCGATAACATTTTTGAAACTGAGGAACTAGAAATTTTTGTTCGTTTTAATCCTCTGCCCGTAATCGATGCATAATCTCCACTGAAAGCGAGCGTTAATTATGGAAATTGCTACAAAACAAAACTAACCTACTCAGATAGAGATTTACAGATTGACTCATCAAAAAACTCTTGCAAGGGAGTAACTGGTGATCTACAATCATAATTGTGACAGAGAACATTGATAAACTTTACGAGTTCCTGTCTGAGGAGCTGGCAAATGAAAATACTAGCGGGGAAAGACTCGATCAAATTGCCTCAGATCATATAAAGCATGACTTTGATTGCTTATTATGTGAATTTTTTCGTGAAAACGACGCGATGATCTCAAAATTGATAGCGCGCCACAATAATTGTTTGGAAAAGACTTTGGATAATTTAATTGGATGGGGTGAAGGCAGAGGAGACCCTGGTTGGGAGGTCGATATTTTGCTATCGGCATGTTCAAGAAGTAATCTCTCAGGAAAATGGTTGGACTATGTATTGGATACAGCATGGGTTTATCGTCTTCAATTTGAGAATAAACTCCATTTTCACTTTATTAGCAAATTAATGGGGTCAAGAGAATTAACAGAAGAAGATAAATCCAGAATTAAAACTGCAAATGATATGGATTTTAACGGGCAGAGATTCCCAACACGCCAGGATTTAGACAGGATGGGTTTTTAGGTGTCTCGGTTATGGCGGAACTGAAATTTGAGCATACCCTATGAAACAATCTCTCTACATTCTAATACTTCAATTAAGTCAAACTCATATTCATCTGCAAGTTTATCAATAGCCATATCTTTAGCATTGTCTTCGTTGAAGGTATCATCGCCTTCGTCCCAGTTACCTTCATCAATTAACTTTTCACCACTTATAGTAAAAACTTTTACAATTTGCCCTACAACTTTAACTTCATAGGTTTTCAAGGCTTCAGGAGGAGAGGCCTCATAATTATCTTCTTTCATTAATTATCTTGTTTCATTACTTATTTTTTTATCATTTTCTTCGCTGAAACAAGAGCTTGTCTTTATCTTAGTATTCGACTGTAACAAGTTTAGGATGCTCTAGTTGGTTGTCAATTTCTAGCAAAAGAATCTCCTCATTTTGTAAGTCATTCGCTAATGCTTCTGGGCCATATTCTACCCAATCGTAGGGCATGGACAATAGGTATAGTTCTAAATTGATATGCAGTTCCAGTTCAGATTCACCAGGCTCCAAATACGCACGCGCTAAACGATAAGGGTCTGAGTTCAACTTTCCGCAAAGTAAAATCGATTGACTGATTGCATTAGCCAGTTTCATGAAAGACGGATTTTCAAAATCTGCACTCTCTCGAATGCCTGAATTCCAAAATATTTCATCAAAATACCCCTCATTTTCATTTTGCAATCCTGCATTAACCTCTAGGACAGTGCCAGAACTCAAGCTAAACAAGATATCAAAGTTGCAAATCTTCTTGTGATTTTCAAAATTAATGTAATCACAAATGATCTTATCGTCCCCGCTACCTATGGTTGCCCCGCAGATGGAGTCCGATGTCGCGAATTCATTAGTACATTCAGGATTTCTACACTTCATAATGTCCTCTTAATTCAGGATTCCAACCCATTACTGCAGAGAGCGTTCTAGATTTACTCACTAATTAGTTCGTCTAAATCTTCAAACCCTGTATCTTGCTCAACCTTCAAAGTCGTTAGCAAATTCGCAAAAGTTTCGTTGATATATCTTTCTGATACTTCTGTAGATTTGACCATTTCATTTGCAATCATATATGCCATTGGTAAGCCAATGTCATTATATTCACAAAACTCTAGAAATTGCTCTTCGTCTCTGCATTGGAACCACATTTGGCCTAATATCGCACATTTCGCAGAAAAGTCTGTCGGTGTTGTAACTTCACCTACTTCATCCTCATCACACCCATTTGGGCACACATCATTTTGAAAATCTATCTCTTCATTGCAGTTTGCACAATATTGTTCCATTGGCTCATCGCCAACGTACGTCACTATTCTTGCAGGCATGTGTGCTCCTTATTGATGAAAGTCTAGCTGTCTAATAGTGGTATGACAATATACGTTGGTGTATTACCTCGTGAAAAATTCTATCTTCATCTTAGTTATCAGCCTGATACACAAAGTACATGTAATCACCTGTTGGTTCAAAGATTACTTCAATTTCCCACACAACCCCACAAATTTACCCAACATGATCATTCCTTCCGGAGTTGAAGGCTCCATCATCTCAAGGTGAGGGGAGCGAAGAATAAAACAAGCCCATTGAGCTCTTGAAATAGCAACATTTAAACGGTTAGGGGATAACAAGAATTCAATTCCCCTTGGTAGGTCCTCACTGGAAGAGGTGACCATCGAGACAAAAACAATTGGAGCTTCTTGACCTTGGAATTTATCAACTGTTCCAACTTTAATCCCGCTTAATCCGGCACTTCGCAATCTTGCCTTTAAATACCTAACCTGTGCGTTATATCCAGTCACAACTAAAATATCTTTTTCAGTAAGCGCCCTAGCAGCTTGCCGCTGCCCACTACTATCTACTGATATCCATGCTTTGCCAAGTAATTTTGGAATACGAATAAGTAATTGATCAGCCTCCTCAATAGATGAGACAGTATTACCAACATGATCCACATCAATAACATGAATACCAGGTGCTACCGAATCTAACTCCCGCCTACTACACCTCTCATCTGCTTGTAATCGATCTTCATACTGCAGTCTTGAGACCGCAGCGGCTATTAAAGGATGAAGTCGATAAGTTGTCTCTAAAAAATATCCAAGTTCAGGTGGAATAGTTTTATTATCACCTAGTACATGAGAAAGCACTGATTCATTTACTGGCTCTGGATGTTTTCCCTGACTAACCTGTGGAAGTTGTTGGGGATCTCCTAGTAGCAAAGCTTTTTTAGCAGCTGAGATGACGACAAGTGCGTTTGCTAGCGAAAATTGCCCAGCCTCATCTATGACCATTAAATCTAATCCCATTACGCGAGACTCAGCTCTTGCATATGTCCAAACTGTGCCGCCAACTAAATAACCCATTTGTCCTAATGAAGAGGCCCACTCAGCGATGCTTTCAACATGGTAAGGCGGTCTTGATTTATCAGACTGCCCTTTTTTAGCCATAGGAATTGATGGATCAATCTTTGCCACACTATCCATTAGATGTTCAACTACTGCATGAGATTGTGCTACTACACCTATTTTCCATCCTTGCTTAACTAATTTAGCAATTACATGTGCTCCAACATATGTTTTTCCTGTTCCAGGAGGTCCTTGAACTGCGATAAAACTATCATCGCTATCAAGTAATGATTCAGCAATATCATTAATTGGATTTCTACTATTACTTAACTTCCCAGATTTTTGCCTAGGCGCTCGTTTAAGTAAGACATCACACCAGGCATAGTTAGGAAATAATTGTTGTGCATTATCTCGGCGAAAAAGAGTATTGGCTCCTAATTCTTCACGAATCACAGCTTCAATTTTTTCTGTTCTAATTGGCAATCCCGGCAAAATTGCCATAGGAACTGAGTCCCAAATACCACTGCCTTTTTTCTCTCCCTCTTCAAATACAACAGATGAGCCATTGATTTCAAGAATCTTTGCATCTATAAAACCACGGGTGCTTCCTTGTATTGGCTTGAATCCGATGGGTGCTATTTCATATAAAAGCTGCGGAGTGTGTTCAAAATCTAGAATATGAGATAGATCCACACCATCAGCTTCAACTAGTAATTGCCTTCGATGATTTTTTTGTTTCCCAGTTTTTATCCATTCGGTTGCCTCAACCTTTGTAGGTAGTACCACATCATTAAAAGAACTCATATCCTCAGTATCTTTTATAGCTCGATCAAAAATCTCCCACCAAGCAGGACGTACTTCACGTTGGTGAAAAGAGACCGCAGCTGAAAGCAAAGCTAAACCTTGCTGCTCTGGTGTGCGCTCGGCTTGATCTGCTGGGACATTTTCAAGAAGTTGTTTTGCAATTGGTGTTCTATCCTCAATTACTGCTGCCTCATCACTTAAAGCTGGGTCACCAGCTACTGCAATTGATGTATCGATACCATTAATTTTTGCTTGGTTACGGATCCAATCATCTAACTGGCGGGTTGAGTCAACATCATCTTCATTGTAATCTTTGATTTCACTTAAAATTTGATCAAAAATTTTCTTCTCACCATTATTTAAATGAGCCAATGCTTTTTCAAATTGAATCACACTACCAACTGCGTTTGAAACCTCTTTTTCACGGTTGCCATCCCAGTAAACTGCTTCAATATCTTTTATAGAAAGTGATCTGGTTGAGAACCTAAAAGCCTTTCTAATAATCGCATATAGATCAACAAAAGTCCCAGTTCTAACCAGATTATCTACCTCATACTCATAGATACCGTGGCGCTGGGCTAGGCGAAGCATCGCACTTACCTCATATGAGGCGTAGTGATAGATGTGCAGATCTGGATATGTATTTTGCCGAGATAAGATGTACTCAATAAAATCTTTAAAGGCACTTTTTTCTTCCAATGTATTTGTGGCATCGAAGGTGCTAAAGGTGTATTTATCCATAGACTTACACAAATAGCCAAACATGTACTCAAGTCCTTCGCCATCATTAGCAAAAGGATCACCCTCCATGTCAAACCAAATATCACCAGCACTTGGTGGGGGCAATAAGTTAAGCGCAGTGATATCTCTTACTTCATGAATGGGCTTTACTAGTCCTTCACCCTTAAGCTGAATAATGGCTTGCTCTCTTAAATTTGCAAAGGTTTCTCTTGAGACTTCTTTAGGACTCTTTGGTCTATCGCTATCCTCTGCATTTACCATTTGCATGAGAGTTTTAATTCCACCATTTACTAGAAGATTTCTGGTGCCAGTTCTAATGCCTTGAATTAAAGATAAGTCACTTGCCTCTTCTCTACCCTGCTCACAGGATGATTGCCATCGACACCTAACACAAGACTCCCTTGGTGGCGCCCAGATTGGATTTGGCTTCTCAGAGTAATCATTAATTTTGCTTCGCACTCGCTCCATAAATAACTCAGCTAAATCAATTAAATCAAGGGCAGAGGCTGACCAGGTTTTATCCCCACCTAGCCATAAATGAACATTTATTGGAGTAGCCAAATCTAACTGCTTCATAACTGCTGCATAAGCTGCCACCTGCAATACGGCGGCCCGTTTAGCACTCCTTGCTGATTTAGCATCTACTGGATCATAAACATTTCTACCTTGTGAGTCTTTTACTACTTTTCCCTGTTCATCTTTATTTATAATCAAAAAATCTGCAAAACCAATAAAATCACCTGTAAAAAAAGTTGCTTGATAGATGGTATCAATACCATCTTTAATTGCGGCTAAAGTTTTATTATGCGCTTTAGTTAAGGCCTGAAATGTATAGGCTGCTTCGCCAATGTCTAAGAACCTTCCAGACTCACGAAGCCTTTCAACAATTTTTTTCTCATGCGCTACACCTTGCTCTGCCAGTAATTCAAGCTCCTCACTTTTTTCCTTCTCTGGGGCAGGGAGTAATCCACTTACAACTGACCACTCAAGGCTTAATCGGTGGCTACACTCAAGCTCTGCAATAAGATCTTGGGAGGATATGACCCAGCGGTCATTGATTTTTCGCATTAAGAGTCTAAAACCTTAAGCAACTCAGCTGAGGTTGCAGGATTTGAGGCAACACAGGCACGCACATCCTCATTCTTTGCGAAAATCTTAAGAAGGTCAAGTCTGCGGGAATTCCTGCAACATCGATTTTAGAACATTTCAAGATGACATCACTCCTATAATATCTTTGTCCGATAAATTATCTGCTCCAATTAAATCCCATAGATTTAAACGAAAATAGTAGTCACCATCGTCATCAGAATCTGTGAAAATTTGCAAAATAATGAATTCAGTATCGATATGTAAGAGAGAATCCTCACAGGATTTTTCGGAGATAAACCAGGATCGAATCTCGTGACGGGAAGGGCGATCTTTTGGTCCGACAAATTCATAACCACTACTCAAGTATGAGTTTCCGTTTATAAAATCGTCATAAAAAGTCCAGACTTTCCTGCTGTCGATTCTCTCCAATGCATCACAAATCCAGCCTCTTTTTTCATGATAGGTCTTAACAAATTCACCGGTTTTTGAGTTTTCGTTTTTTTCTTGAATTTCATTGAAAGGGCCATACTTTTCTACAATTCCTTTTAATATTACAACACATTTTCGAACGTAGTCAAAATCAACTTGTTCTAACAATGCCTCTTCAATCTCCTCCTCAGAAGCATTCACCAATACTTCGATTGACCACACTATTAACTCCGCATCTAATCTAGTTTTAAACTAGAAATCATCATTACGATAGGAGTCGCCTCATTCAAAGCCACACGACTTCGCACATCCACTTCGACATCCTCCGCCAAAATCTTAAGTAGCTCAACTGATGTTGCAGGATTTGATGCTTCTAAGTCTTTGTTTGCCATGCCCGCAACCTTAACCCTTACACCTGACGTAGCCAAGAGAGGTTCGGGGGTGCACGGTGGAAAATTTGAATCAATGATCAAGGAACGGGTTGCAGACTTCTGTGATGAGAACTTGTAGCGATATGACCAAGTGGTCTATGGTTGATCCCGATAGGGTAGGCACTTCATGAAGTCATAAATATATTTCGATTAAGGAAAAAGTTAGGAAAGAATTTTGATAAATATACACTTATTATCTGTAAATTAGTAAATTGAAAGGTCAGCACAATGTTTTGCAGTAATTGTGGCACTAAATCCGGTGGTGGAAATTTTTGCGTAAAATGTGGGAACAAATTATCCCCTAATGTCTCAACGACAACCATCATGTGTTCTTCTTGTGGCATCAAGATATCGCAAGATGAGAGCGTGCCTTGCCCCGGTTGTGGGAATACCTCCTTAAATACCAACCGGATTACAGCAAGTTCGGTAACCAAAATACCTAATGATCAAAAATTACCTGAGTCAACATTGGAAACACTCATAAATTTACTGGATGACGATGACGTAGATTTTAATTTAAAGGGCGTAGTAAATGTTGAAAGTGGAGATATTTCCATTAGAGCTCCAAAAAATGCTGAGGTTTGGAGTTTGGACCCAATCAACCCCTGTGACGATTGCAGCGCAACAGAGGAGGGTATTCCGTATTTTGTTTCCTGCAAGTCGTGTTCTAAGTCTCCCGAAAATTATTTCTGGATTAAATCTGGAGATGGGGATGGCGTTTACACAGTGATAGAAATTTCTAAGTTGGATCAAAGTGATGAAAAAATTGTTCTAGGAATTGTTATAGTTTTAGTTCCTACTTTAGAATTCACTCAACCCAATGTTGATGCAGCTCTAGAGAGTCAGGACCCTTTCATGTCCTCAATTGATTTAGCTAATTTTGAGGATCTTGAAGCATTTGAAATTACAGCGATTGAACTGCCAAAAGATCAATACCTTTTAATTACAGATAAAACAACAGAGCTAAATTCTGCTAACGCGACTATCAGTATTCACTTTTCTGAATCAACAGCAAAAACAATTAGGTTTTTTTCTTTTGCTGAATTTACAAAAAATGAGGGAAGTAACTCGATTGACGCTGAAAGAGAAGCAATTATGAAAAGACTCAGCGAATTAAGTGAAACGACGAAAAATATGGGAATTCCCGAATGGTCTGTTACTCCAAGAGTGATCATTGGATTAAATGCGGATTGGTTGGAAAATAAGGAATTTTACCCATCGAAAAAACGACCTGATGAGTCAGAATTATTTTACGATTGGGAATTATTTGGCATTGGTGCCAGTCACATTGAAACACAGGGTGGGATCGCTGCGTGGTTTAATGCCATGCTAATGAGCAAATGTTATGGCAACATTCCTGCGGCCGTGCTTCCGTGGCTGCTCCAAGGCGCTGCTGATGGAGATGAGGATTGTCAAAAAGCACTACAAGATCCTGCTTTTACAGAAATTTTGTCGAATACAAAACTTCTTTCGGTCGGATTGCGAATGGGCGGTCAGGAAGAGTTAGCCGTTGAACTGGAAAATACTGGAAAACTTCCAGCATTTCTAAAAAAGCCAAAATTCAGTTTGAAATCTCAGTTTAAATTTTAATTAAAAAGAATAAATGGACCAGGGGCCTGAGGATTTAATCCACGTAAAGTCAAAACTTATCTGATTTGAAGAAGAATTTTCTTGTACCTGAATTTTATAGGACTGTATTTTATAGATCAATCGGATAAAACTAAGACAACATAACTTTCCCACCATACTTTTTCACGATATCGTCGTCGTCGTCGTTAGCAACTGTAGCCACAACTGATACTGCATTTATTAATTCAACAGCATCTAAAGTTGATCCAATCATGTCGATTGAGAACATCAAATTATAAAGTTTGTCATCACGCTTGTGACAGCTCCACCTACCCCAGAGGTAGGCTCGGCTTGTCAGAAGCTCAAGTGCCAAATCCGGATGAATCTTCGGTAGTTCCTGAACAACATGAGCAAATACTGAAACTCTTCCCACTTCTTGATCGGCAAATGTAGCGTCTTTTACACTTACCCATATCACTGTTGACTCGTGCGTAAGAAAAAAATCTCCATCGTCGTCTTCTCCAACATTATCTAATTTATCTGTCAGAATTTTTCTACAATTATTTTTTATTGCTCCTAAATCTGCCATTCAATCTCTCCAACCTGAAAAAGTAGTCCTAGCCTAGGGCCTGAAACCATTATAGCGGTAGAGATGGAATTTTCCGCATCATTTCTTTTGCCTGCCATGTCCGTAACCTTAAACCGTCAACCTGACATGGCCCAGAGCAATTTCAAGCGAAGTCAGAGCCCTAGGAGCAAAGTTTGAGTGAATAACTAAGAAAAAGTCTACTTTCGTCATCATTTTTAACCCTTCCAGCAGGACACTTGTGCCAGTAGTTGCGTTGTCAGTGGCTGGGGTTAGGTTTTAGATCTAACTAACAGAGGGAGTAAGAAGTGAGTCGCTTAGTGATCAAGAGGTTGAGATTATCTATTACCGCTGTATTTATCTGCGCAAGTTTAATTTTAGGGGTAACACCAGCGAACGCTGCGATAAGTTTTGGTCCCTCCTCACTTTACATAATTAAAGTAACTCCAGCAGCGAGGGCTGCTATTGAAAGTGCGGTTAAAAATGCAGGAGGCACTATTAAAGCCAAATATCAGTACGCATTTGATGGCTATGTGATAAAAATGCCAGATGTAGCGGCAACTCTCCTTGCTAAGATCCCAAATGTTTTAACTGTTGAAAAAGATGCAACAGTTACTGCTATTAGTACTGAGCAATACCAAACACCAGCTTATTGGGGTTTAGATCGAATTGATCAACGCACAAAAATTCCAACCGCAGATCCAGCCTATAGATCCACTTTTGGATATAAGAGCGCTGGTATCGGTTCAACAATTTATATTGGCGACACAGGCGTTTATCCACACGAAGATCTTGCAGGTCGAATCTCACCAGTTGGTTATGATGGCTTTGGCGGTGGATTCTCTGATTGCAATGGTCATGGCACACATGTTGCTACCACAGCTGCTGGCAAAAAATATGGCGTGGCAAAAAATGCCACAGTTGTTGCAGTCAGATTATTAGGTTGCTCTGGTAGTGGTGCTTACTCTGGAGTTATCTCAGCACTTGATTGGATTTTAAGCCCAAATAACACAAACTCAAAACTACAAGCTGTAGTTAATTTGAGTATAGGTGGACCAAGATCTTTAGCATTAAATGACGCAATTAGTAGGTTGACTTCAGCTGGTATTGCCGTAGTTGCTGCCGCAGGTAATTCAAATGCTGATGCTTGTAATTACTCACCATCATCTGCCTCCTCCGCTATCACAGTTGGTGCAGTAGGAGTAGATGATGCAAAAGCTAGCTTTTCAAATTGGGGATCTTGTGTTGATATTCAAGCCCCTGGTTATGCCATCACCGCAGGTTGGCATACTTCAGTAACGGCTGAACGAACAATCTCTGGCACCTCAATGGCAGCTCCGCATGTGGCAGGAGCTGTAGCGGTTTATCGTGGTTTAAATCCATCTGCAACAGTTGAGCAGGTAAGTGCAGGAGTCATTTCACAAGCAACACAATCTGTAATTGAAGATCTACCAAGTGCAACTGTAAACAAGCTTCTATACATTTCACCAACAGATGTACCCTCGATCGATGTTCCAGTAGTACCAACTCCACCAACTGGTCCAGATTTAGTCAAACCAGTAGTTGTAGAGGGCTCATCTGAATATATAAGTGGTTGGACATTCACTCTTGGTATGACACCAGTCTTAAGTTTGAAGGCAAATGATGAATTTGGTGTAACAAAAGTGACGGTATCCCTTGAAGCAAATAAAGTAATTGTTGGATCATTCCCAGCAACTCTTTATAGCGGCACCAGCACAAAAGGTATCTGGCGATCCACCTTAAGATTCACTGGCTCTAATTTTGTGGGAAATTGGAAAATATATGCGACTGCTCAAGATGCAGCAGGCAACCAATCAACTCAAGTGATGTTGCGTGAGGTACCAGTATCTTCTGCACCAACACCAACACCAACACCAACACCAACACCAACACCAACACCAACACCAACACCAACACCAACACCAACACCAACACCAACACCAACACCAACACCAGGTGATAAATTATCCCAAGTTATTATTTTTCCTACCTTACCGAATACAGAGCTTGGTAACCCAGGGATAAGACTGTTGGCAACCACGTCATCTAAATTAAAAGTTGCATACACAACTACAACACCATTTGTCTGCCAAATTTTGCAACCCAGAGTTAATGAATTCTTTGTTCAATACCAGCCGCAAAGAGTGCAGCCAAATGTTTCAACTTGTATCATTACAGCTAAGCAACCTGGTGATGCTCGCTATTTAGCTGCTCCAACGGTTACTCAAAGCTTCACATACTCTAAAGCTGTTTCAAAAATTGATGTGAGATCACTCAAGCCAATAACTGTGACTGGAGAATACATTTACGCAACTACCTCGAAAGCGAATGGTGTTGGTGGAAGTACAGTACAAGTGGGAATAACAACAACTACGCCTGAGATATGTACAGTAAATGATGTTTACTACACTTATACGAGCTCTGAAGGAACCAGGGCGACCTTACGTGCAGTTAAAAATGGTAATTGTGTAATCAAATTATCCTTTCCTGGATCACCCACCCTGCTCCCTACGGATAGCACTTGGCAAAGCACGATATCTGGCGTGACTGAAATTCCCGTAGGAAGTAGCACACCACAAACTATTTCCTTCCCAGCCCTAACAGATCGTGAATATGGCCCAGCTGCGACTTTGAATGCTGTTGCTACCTCAGGGTTGCCAATTACTTATAAAGTAATGACACCAAATGATTGCCAAATCATTTACCCATCAACTGGACCAGTGGTTCAATCTTTGAGCAATACCTCTAATCTTGATTCAAGGCTCTGCACAGTTGAGGCATCTCAACCTGGTGATTCCCGATACGCGGCAGCTAAGCCAATCCAGCAATCATTTAACTGGATTAAAACTGCTATGAAGATCACGGTTAGTAACTCCTCAGTACTTTCGGTCAGAAAAACACATTTAGTTGATGCTGCTATTTCATTTGTAGATGTTGCCAAAATGGGAGGCATGCAAAGCTTGGGTCATACCCTAAACGTCACCTCAGCAGACTTGTCAGTCTGCACGATAAGTTCAACTTCACCTTTCAGCGCTCGAGGTGGTGCTGGTATTTACTCAAGGTCAAGAGTAACAACCTACAAAAATGGAACTTGCACACTTAACTTTGTCTTTACTGGTACAAATACAAGAAAAGCAACCTCACTTGTGTGGAGTGCTACCGTAATGGGTAGATAACAATTCTAGTCAACTCTATGTTTAAATAGTATCTAATTAAGGGGGCTGTATGAGTTATAAAATTACTGCAAATGATTTGTTATTGGCAGGTCACTTCTCGGTGGATAGTGGCCAGGCCATGGTGGGAGATCCAGTTTACCTTGATGATTGGAATACCAATTCAAACGATGATTGGAATATAGAAGGTAAGAGCGGGGATTATTCCTACCATGGTGCTACCGCCACAACTTTGACTAATAGTTATGGAGAGTTAGGTAACGCTAAATCTATCGTTTTTAGTACAGGTCGTGGTGATGGTATGTATCCAGTTTACGTAATGGTAGATGAAGATGGCATTGTTTCCAAAGTAGTTATTGACTTTATGGGAGATATTGAGTCCGAAATAGGTCTAGAAGACGAAGACGAATATGAAGATGAAGATGAAGACGAAGATGAAGACGAAGACCAAGATTCAAATAGTGGGATAAAATTTTTAATTAAAAAAGATAATAAATCACAAAAAAATCTTGATTTTGTAATGGTGACGGATTTATATATTGTAAGTCAAATATTAGGTGAGCTTTATATAAACTATAAGGAAGATGAATACTTTAAAGATTTTATTGAGTTCAACGATCTAGGTTTGCCACTTGCCTATTTTGTAGGTGAAAACCTCTGTGGGGTATCAGCGGAGGGTGAGCGATATATAACAGAGACTTGGGAATTATTTTTGTCAGGATTAGAGTTGGAAGATTTAGGTTGGGATAGTTTAGATCAGATTCTTCAAGTGAAATTGGCAAATGAATAAAAGAAAGTCAACGGCTAAAAATTTTTTTAAATTCAAGCAAGGTACGCTGTACCAAGGGAACTACCTTTCAACCTTAAATCATGCAGTTGATGTTCGATTAATTCTCACATCTCCGCCATACAACATAGGATCTGCAGGAGAAAGAGTGGATGGACTAAGAAAACTTGGAAAGTATGATTTAAAGTCATTTAGTGGAATAAATTCATATAGTGATAACTTGCCCGAAGATATCTATCAAAATCAACAGGCCGAATTTCTACTGTGGGCATTGACAAGAGTAAAGCCTGATGGCGTAATTGCATATGTCCATAAGAATCGACATAAGAAAAAGAAATTGATATCACCATATGAATGGATTCTGCCTCTGGTCACTGCAAATAAAATAAAGATTTATGAGGAGATAGTCTGGGACCGCGGAAGTACACATAATCATGATAGAAATTATCTCTATCCTGAATCAGAGCGAATTTATATTTTGTGTAATCCTAAAGCTAGGCCATTTTTTAAGAACTTTGATCCTGATGGTAAACATAAGGGTATGTCAGACGTATGGCAGATCAGTAGAGCCAGATCTAGTAATCACGATGCTGCATTTCCTGTTTCCTTGGCCGAAAGGCTAATTCTCTGCTATTCAAAACCAGGTGAGGTTGTGATGGATCCTTACAGTGGAAGTGGTACTTGTTTTTTAGCAGCAATTAAACATAAGAGAAAGTTTATTGGAAGTGAACTCTCAATTTTGCACTTTGAAAATGCATGCAAACGAATTCAGACTTTCCTAGAAAGCTAAACATGAGTAATCAAGTATGGATTTAACCTCTTGTCCCTGTCAGTGATAAAGCCTATGGTTATCCCAAACACTAAAGGCGAAATGGAGAAACAAATGGGATATTATGAATTTATCGGAGAAGACAAAGAACGCAAATCTGAGCGTGCTGAAAAGTATTGGGAGATCTCGCAGGTCGGTAAAAAAGTAACTCTGAGATTTGGAAAAATTGGAACTGACGGTCAACTCATCGTTAAAGATTTCGAAACTAAGGAAGAGGCCGAAACTCATATGGCAAAATTGATTAAAGAAAAAACTAAAAAAGGTTATATTGAAAAACCCAGCCCTCATGCATATGACTAAAATAGGTGCGTGTTGATAAACGAGGGTCAATCTGCATTACAGATAGGTGATTTAACAACCGCAGAGAATTATTTCATTGAAGCACATGAAAAAGCTAGTGATGCAGTTACTCGTGATATTGCCTCAGCCGCAGTACTTGATTCTATTTTGTTTCCTCAAAAACGTTTTTCTGAAGCATTAATGTGGATTCGTTCTATTGTTTCAAATGAACTTTATGAGGCTCAAAAAAAGTCTCTGAAAGCTTTTACTGGAGTCCCAGTTTTAGTGAGGGCCCCAAAAAATGAGCTGTGGAAGTTAGTTGATCTGGATAGCCAGTGGCCCAATACAAAAGATCAACAAACTCATTTTGACCGCTTACTAAAAAAAATGTTCCAAACTATTCATACAAAAGAGCAGCGTGATGTCTACAGTTCTTGGCCTGGTCCTGGCTTTACTGGGCTTGTCAAAGGTATTTGGAATGAAGCTGCTGAAACATTTTTATCAATGGGGATCCAACGCGAAACCGTTGCAATGGCTGCTTATGATTACATAAATTACATAATGGAAGATCGTTTAGGAAGTGAAGAAACTAATCCGTTTACTTTGGATGCTCCATATCGCGACGAAGCGGAGGACAAAATTATAGAATTGGTGTCACAGGGTGACACTTGGGCTATGAAGGAATTAGGAATTCGTTTCGATCGTAAAAGCAATATGGAAGAGGCGAAGAATTGGTGGGAGCGTGGTGCTAAGTTAGGAAATCATGCCTGTATGCGCAATCTTGGGGTAGTCGCTTTAAAAAGCGGCGATAAACAACAAGCCTTGGATTGGTACAACAAAGCGCTTGTGGCTGGCAGTAAAACTGTTTATCAGCCTATATCTGAATGCTATCCAAAAGATTCGCCCGAGCAAAAAAATTGGCTTTTGCGCGGTGCGAATGCTGGCGATCCAGTCGCGCTCAACAACTTAGGTATTAAATTTCAGGCCGAGAATGATTTTCATACGGCAGCTTATTATTATCGCCGGGCTGTCGAATTCGACCGCAGTAATTCTGCAAATCTCTCTCAAATGCTTTACCTAATAGGATTGATAGAAGAATCACGTGTTTGGCTTGAGCGGGCAATCGAGAATAAAGATAATAAATCTGTAGAAGTGGTTGCAAGAGTACAAGAACTTATCAACGGATACGAAGCTCGACAAAGAGTATCTGATAAGCACCCAATCGGTGGTAGAGCGAACTTTATTGAGCTTTTTGAGGATGCAAAAAAAGAATTTGCTTTAACTCTTTGTAATGAGATAAATTCAATGATGAAAGAAATTGATGAATTAAATAATGACTCAAACCCAATGGTCGACTTAACGGAAAATTCAGATAATGCAGAAGACATATTTGCAGGCGCCATGATTGCACGAGGCTTTATTGAGGGAACGATTTCGATCAGTGAGGAAACATTGCCATATCTCGAAGCAACTCATGAGGCTTTATCCGAAATACTTGAATCAGGAAACCTTGATGAAGACGAGGAGGAGTAATGATGAGTATCACAGACCCCTTCATAGAGAAACTTGTTTCTAAAGATCCAAAAATCGAAAAGAAAATTTATGAAACCTTGCTTAAATTAGCAAATAATGTTTATCTCTTAAACTTTTCAAACACTCCAACTTGGGTACTTTCGCAGTTGTATCAAGAAGCAAAAGACGAATGGATAAAAAGTGATGTTCTTAAACATCCAAATTGCGATGATAAACTGATCTCCGAGGTACTTAGGTCAGAATCAAGTGCTTTACTTCATGGAGTTGTTCATAATCCCAATATAACCCCAGATCAATTACAGGAGCTCAAAAAGAGTAATAATGAGATTTTGGCTAGTTGGGCTAATTACTATTTATTGAAAGACAAGAAGGAGGCTGAACTGTTTATCTTATCTGAGATAACAAAACCACCAGCTGAGCGCAACTTTATACTAAGTCATTTGATTCGCAATACAAAGCTTACTCAATCTGTTCTTTCCATACTAATTAATGATCATATTCAAGATGAAGTTCATTACTTAACAGGGGATACAGTTGGAAATTTATTGATGGGTAACCCACATCTAAACCCCGAGAATCGAGCCGAGTTGAATTCAAACGGCATAATATTTAAAGAGTTAACATCCGACTCTGAGCAATTCTTGCCATCTTCATTTCTTTTTTCCTCCCACATGAGTAACAAATATGTGGACGAAGATCTTATAAAAAGCTTTCAAGCGCTAGGTCATCCTTGTGGTTTGCCAAGTAGTGTTGGACCTGTGGCGCAAGTAGAGGCTACAGAATTAAATATTTATCAATTGATTAACTCTGAGTTTTTACATCGAATGTTTTGGAGAGAGCTTCAGGGTATAGGTGGTTTTGAGTTGACTTTTAGAAATGGTTATAAAGTCTCGGACTTATTTATAAAACAGGAAATTTTAAGCAAGGAGTTTGATGAGGGTGATTTTGAAGAAGGCTGGAAATATGGGGGGGTTCTACAGGGTTATGTTGAAAGAGAATGGATTAGCAAAGATGTGTATCTCGATCCAGGTTTAGCACCTAGAATCCTAGAGTCATACAATACTTTGCGTGAAACGGCCGAATACATTGAATCTTTTTCAGAAATTTATCCTGTCGCACTTGCATATTTTATGGATGAAGAGTGCGGGCAAGAGCGTCGAGACAAGTTTGGCATACAGCTAAATCAAAGAGCTTCCGAACTTGTTGAACTTACAGCATTTGAGGTGGCTGATCTGGAGGATTTAGATATAAATGTTTCTTTTAATCCATATTTTACAGAGAGGCTCTCATGGACAAATCTTCCAATTACAAAACAGTCACAAATATATGAACTTTTGGTTTTTGGGTTTAGTTGCAAGAATGAGAAACTTAGACTTGATACAGAGCATTTTCTAGGCTGTATGGCTCTACATCCAAGAACGCCGTCAGAAATTAAGGAAAAACTCAAGTCATTGGGGAATGATTTGATTTCCCAGACTCTAGAGCGCTCGGTGTAATAAAGTAGTCAACCCATTGATTAGCCCCCTCTGGAATGAAGTTTTTTTTGATAGTTTACTGATGCAATACTGAGTGCCTCGCAAAACTCAATCCAAGATTTCCATATTGATTGGAAAGTAATAGAGACCATTAGGTGGCAGTAGTAATCACTGCCATCCCTTCCAACTCCCAATATGTTTCTCCCACTTCATTTGTAGGTCTTTAGTACCACCATAATTTCTAAAGTTGATGATCTCAACCTCATAGCCGCATTTGCAATGCGCCATACAAACAACTACCCCCTCAACCTCTGGATAGGAGAGTGAGAATTGATGTTTTCCATGTGATATTCCGGTAAGGATTATTGAACCCATTTTTAACCTCCTGCTTCATCTGATGGTGTCTTTCATCATCAGCAGGTCCTCCTTTAGAACCACCGTGCGCAGTTAGGCGCGGTTGGTACTAAGCAAGCTAAAGGGCTTAACGCTTAGTTCTTGACCTAGTGGTAATTATACAACCACACACTGTCAGTGGTGACAGATACCCTGTAAGTATGAATGATAAATCAGTAGAGCCAGCAGCTAGTAGGCCGGTATTTATTGAAGTACCTAAGCCGGTAAAGGATATGAGTGCGGTGGAGAGGGAATTTTTTATAGAACAAATCGTTCAAGCACTTAGTGAATCTACAAGTAAAGAAGAAAGGGCGTAAATCCAGATATTAAATCAATCAACTAAGTATTTTGTTCGAACCCATATTGATGGCAGCTGTTTTGCTTACTATCGCCAGCGGTATGAGAACAAAGGCTTATATGAAGAGATCTGGATAAAAAAAGAAAATAATTGGAAACACATTCCTGGGCAGTTGATCTGGATGCAGATCAGCGGGGAGTGCACATTAGCTCAAATTAGCTATGAGCAGTTTAAGCAATTACTACCAGAGGCTTTTAAGTATGAGAAGGAGAATAAATGAAACAACCTGTATATCTAATTCACTCAGATGAGTATAAAAACTGGATCTTTGATCCATCTCATCCAACTCAAGGCAGACGGTTTGATAACGCTAGAGATCTATTTCTTCAGTTAGCAAGGCGTGAAGATATTGATGTAGTTGAGATATCACCGAATGTTGTGCACAAAGGAGAATTACTTAGAGTGCACACACCTGAATACATTGAAGAGGTACTTGAACAACACCGCTCATCTGAATGGAATGGCAAGCGAGAGGATTTAGCAAATCTTGCTAGCAAATTCGTCCAAGGCACGCTAAATGCCCTGGATAATTTAATGGTTGGGAATACTAAATTAGCAATCCACTTCCCTGGTGCTAAACACCATGCCCAAGCAGATCATTCCTCTGGTTTTTGTATTTTTGCTGATTTTGCCATAGCAGCAGATATAGCTACTAAAGACCATGGCAAAAAAGTAGCAATTTTAGATATTGATGCTCATCATGGTGATGGAACTGAAAACTTAACTGCAGAGAATCTAAATGTGCTTACATTTTCAATCCATCAAGATGGCATTTTTCCTGGCACAGGATATGAAAGCTACCCAGAGAAAAATGTCTATAACTACCCATTAGATAGTAATCAACCAGATGGGAATTCAAATAAGGATGATCAAGCACTAATGAGCGGAGTAGATAAGTTTTGTGAGTTAGCAAAAGATTTCAAGCCAGATCTGCTATTCATTGCCTGTGGAGCTGATGGTCATAAAGAGGATCCATTAACCTCACTTGAGTACTCAGTTGCTGGATATATCGCAGTTGCTAAAAGACTTAAAGAGAGATTTCCAGATTTACCGATACTTCTAGGTGGAGCCGGTGGTTATCTGCCTGATACTAGAACTCCTGAAGTATGGGTAGGGGTGGCTTTAATACTTACCCCATAAAATATAGACTTCAATCACTAAACACATAAAGTATCGCTCCAAACTAAATTAGATTTAAGTAGATCAAGTTGTAACTCGAAAGGGAAAAATGAAAGATATAAAATGTCCAAGCTGCGATAAAGTATTTCAAATAGATGATTCTGGTTATTCAGCAATTGTAAAGCAAGTTCATGATCAAGAATTTCAGCAACAATTAGATCAAAGAATGAAAAGTGAGGTCCAACTAGCAGTCGCTAATCGAGATTTAGAAAATGAAAAGTTAAAAATTGATGAAAAAAAGCAGTTTGATAAAGAAATTAAGTTGAGAGATGATGAAATC
>Ga0247832_1002984_pt1 | contig 24273 bp, 21 predicted proteins | sample LaCruzMarch2015__10_FD_192407 | JGI IMG/M metagenome (GOLD analysis project Ga0247832, IMG submission 192407) | Freshwater microbial communities from meromictic Lake La Cruz, Castile-La Mancha, Spain - LaCruzMarch2015_4m | ecosystem: Environmental > Aquatic > Freshwater > Lake | place: Spain... | reverse complement strand
TTCTTGTCGGCGTAGTAGTCGGCAGTCACGCGGATGTCTGAATGACGCAGCAGACGGCTTGCCGCGTAGATGCCTGCCGTCTTCGCCACCAGCGCGCCCGCCTCCTTGCGAAGCTCGTGGAGCGCCTTCTGTGCGCTCACGCCATGCTTCCGCAGCCATTCATAGAGCAAGGCATACAGCGACTCACAGCGATAGCTCACGCGGCTCTTGAACTCCGTGGACTCGCGCCCCTCAATCACAAACTGGCCACTCGCTGCCGCCTTCCAGCCACGCAGCAGGGCGAGCAATTCGGGATCAAGGTCAACGTCTCCGGCGGAGTCCTCACTCTTGGGGCGGAAATGCTCGGTCGCCTCAATGCGGATCACGCCCGCTTCAAGATCAACCTGATGCCAGAGCAGGCAATCAATCTCCCGCTTCCGCAATCCGCAGCACAGCGCCAGCAGCAGCACCTTGAACGCCTCCGGCTGCGAGGGCGCAAGCTCACGGCCCGCCGCGCGGAGCAGCTTCTCCGCGTCAATGCGCGACTGGTAGCGGTTCTTCGTCTTCTTCCCGAACAACTCCGTCAAACTCACGTCCGCCATCGGCAGCGGCTCCGGCAGTGAAAGGCCCGCCACATCGCGCAGCGTCTTTGCAATCTTCAACCCGAACAAGGCCTTGGCATTGCGCACCGTGGAGCGAGCCGAGTTCAGCGCCCGCCGCTGTGCATCAGGATTCGCGGGCTTGCCCTTCCTATAGCCCACCTGCCACGCGTTCACCTGTGCGGAGTCCAGCAGCGACAACGGCAACGCATCAATCGCCGCGCGCCATTCCTGCGTGCCCCCGTTCTTGTAGGAGAAGCGGCTCTTGTTGCGTGGCAACGTGCCAACGTCTCCCGCCAGCTTGCGCACCGCTGCCACGTAGTTTTGCAACGTCGCAGGAAACAACGGGCAATGCGTCTCCACCGCTGCAATCCACTCGCCCACGGTGGACACATCGGCCTTTTCTGCCGCCTTCGGCTTGAACCGTGCCAACGTAGCCTCTTTGCCCTCGGTCATCAGGGAGTGATAAATGCTCGCCGCCTTTGCCGCCGCTGCCGCCTGATTGGAAGTGCCCAACCCGAACCGCAGACGATCACCCCCGAACTGCACCCGGCACGAGTAAGCCGCTGAACCCTTGTCCTTGAACAAGCGCCCATCCTGCAACCAGAACCGTTGATCCGTTTTGGCGAAAGTGGCCGGGTCCTTTTCCAACCCGGCCACTTTTCGGCCACTTTTTCTGTGAACCCCCGTTTTTGTCTGTGTATCTGTGTTCATGGTGTCGAAGGCTCTCCGTTGCTTGATTATAGAGCGATACAGCGTTTTTCGCTACTCTTTGATGAACATAGATGCACCCTCCAAAACAGTCAAATTTTCTGACTACGGATCAGAAGGTTACAGGTTCGAGTCCTGTCGGGTGTATTTTCCAGAGTTTCTTCAACTGAGGGCCTCTTGGTTCTCAATAGAGTGACGAATCGCACGAAATCTTGGGCCTGATTTGAATGGGTGTTCTCATTGAGAGTTCACGTCATGGCTGAGGGCAACAATCGGTGGACATTTCGCCGTGCGTATCTCATAGAATGCACGCCGCAGGATGCGGCCAACCCCCACGTTTCCGATGCGATCCCTGACTCGTCTTTTCTACTGCGGCTGCGCTGTGGCCATGGTTCTGAGCTTCACCTCCTGCGCTGGCACTGGCGGCATGGCCGGGCAGACCCAATACCTGGACGCCTTCGCTCCCACGCAAGTGCCGCAAACCAACAACAACGCGGTGGACACGGTGTCCTACTGGGATGGGGACAATCTGAGCGGCGCGCCCAGCGTGGTGCTCGACCTCAGCGATCAGAAGGCCTTCTTCTACAAAGGCGGCACCCTGGCTGGGGTGTCGATGATCTGCTCGGGCGATGAGAACCACCCCACCGAGACGGGCAACTTCAAGATCACGCAGAAAAACCAGTTCCATAAGTCCAACTTGTATGGCGACTTCGTGGATGCGGCGGGCAACGTAGTGGTGGCCAATGTGGCCGTGCAGAAGGACAAGGCCCCTCCCGGCACACGGTTCGAAGGCTCGAAGATGACTCATTTCATGCGCTTCAATGGTGGCGCAGGTATGCATGAGGGCTTCATGGCAGGCTACCCGGCCTCGCACGGTTGCGTGCGGATGCCGACCCGGATGGCGGAGATCTTCTTCAATAACGTCAATTCAGGCACCCCGGTGCGCGTGCAGCATTGATCGTGAGTGCCGTGGCCACCGAGATCAGTGTCGAGGAGCTTCAAGCCCTGCGCGAGGCGAAGCAGCCCCACGTGCTGATCGACTGTCGCGAAGATGATGAGTGGCACATTTGCCGCATCGAAGGCGCGCGCTTGGTGGCATTGAGCAGCTTTGCGGAGAAGGCGACGCTGCAACTGCCTGACAAGGATGCGCATGTGGTGGTGTATTGCCACCACGGGGTGCGGTCGATGCGGGCCACCCTTTGGCTGCGCCAGCAGGGCTACGCCAAGACGCAAAGCATGCGGGGTGGCATCGACTTGTGGTCAGAAATGATTGACGCAAGTGTCCCTCGGTATTGAAGATGGGGGACGTTCACCACGTTTCCCGTTACCTTCATGAACCGCCGCTCCTTCCTCTCCACCACCGCCACGGCTGCCGCCGTATCCACCCTGAGCAGCGTGCGCGCCGCGACTGATCGAAAGCTCATGATTGGCATGGATCACTTCGCCGTGCGTGCCGCTGGCATGAAAGCCCCGGCGCTGATCGACTACGCCGCCTCCATCAAGGTCGATGTGCTGTTCATCAGCGAGCTGGGACCGCTGGAGTCGCAGGAAGAGGCCTACCTGAAGACGCTGAAAGCGCAGGCGGATGCCGCTGGGCTCAAGCTCTACAGCGGCGGCATGAGCATCTGCAAAACCAGCAACACCTACAAGCCCGATCAAGGCGACCCCGTGGCCTACCTGGAAGGCCTGATCCGCGTGGCCAAGACGCTGGGCTCCCCCGTGGCGCGCTGTGTGTTGGGGAATGCCAAGGATCGCACGACCGATGGCGGCATCGACAAGCACATCGAGGAGTGTATCAAGGCGCTGCAGGCCGTGAAAGGCCGCTGCGAAGCCGAGGGCGTGAAGATTGCCATCGAGAACCACGCAGGCGATATGCAGAGCCAGGAGCTAAAAATGCTGATCGAGACCGCAGGCAAGGGGCACGTCGGGGCCAACATCGACCCCGGCAACGCCGTGTGGGCGCTGGAGGATCCGATGCATTGCCTGGAGACGCTGGGCTCTCTGGTCATCTGCTCCAGCCTTCGCGACAGCATGATCTGGGAGACCGAGGAAGGCGCGATGGTGCAATGGACCGCCGTGGGCGAGGGTAGTGTCGATTTCGCCGCGTATGCCAAGCGCTATAGGGAGCTAGCACCGGGCGCGCCGCTGAACGTGGAAACAATCAGTGGCTTCGCCAAGCCCTTCCCGTTCTTGAAGGATGGGTTCTGGGAACCCTACAGCAAGGCCCCTGCCGCCTCGTTCGCTGGCTGGCTAGCCATGATGAAACGCGGCAAGAAGATCGAGCCCTACAAGGCTCCGAACAAAGACGAGGAGATCATTTATCAAAAGGGCGAGCTGGAGCGCAGCGTGAAGTGGCTGCGCGAAAAGGCGGTATAACCCTTTCGACGCTGAAAGTCGGTCACGTCACAACGAAGAACTGACCACCAAAGCAGAACGCCCCGACGATCAGGTGGCAGATGCATGGGGTGTAGAACTCGCGCGGCTTCTCTTCCAGACGAATGAAGCCACTGCGTCCCAGCGTGGTGCCAGTGATCAAGCCAATCGCCCCCGCAGTGAGCATGAGGATACCGAAGCGTGCCGCGAGTTGAACATTCTCTGAGTGAGACATGACCCAACGATCACGGCAGAAGGGGGCCTCTGACAACTGGAAAGCGAGGCAGTGAACCCTGGCCGTCGATCACACGCCTTGCTTCTTCCTTGCTGGCTTGGCGGACTTTGCGCGAGCTGACGCAGCGGAAGGCTGATCAGTCGACTTGAGCTTGGCAAAAACTTTCTGCGCGTAGCTGAAGGTTTGCTCATTGGTCAGCTCTGGGTTCTTGGCGAGGCGTGACTTGATCAGGTCCTTGAACTTGTCGCGGGCTTCTGGAGAGAGGGAGGCGTAAAGTTCCTTGCCGTGCTCGCCGAGGTAGTTGGAAGGGCGAATTTTCTGACTATCACGCGGCTTGTCCGAGCCTGGGAGCTGCATTTTCTTGCCACCTTTCCCCTCCTTGTCCGGTGGAGGCGAGACGCCGTTCAAGTGCAGGTTGATGATCTCGGCCCCCACCTGAATCTCTACTTGGCCGTGGTTGGGATCGGTTTCGGCACTGCCGCCCAAGAGCTTCCAGCCCTGCTCATTCGGCTGATCCGTAATGACAAATCGCTTTTTGGTTTCTCTGTTCAAGAGCGTGGCCACCGGATGCCCATCCACATAGGCAATACCGGTGAGCTGGTAGGTCTGATCGAAACTGACCGTGCGACTGAAAGGCGACTGCGTCACGACAGATTCCAATGCACGGTAATCGAAGGGCTGCGGAAGATCAGGATCACTCGCGGGGACATCGCTCGCGGGGAGGCAGTGGGCGGAGAAAAGGAGGGCGCTGAGGCAGCAAAGAGACTTGATCATGGGCTGGGGTGCGCCCTGAAACGAGATGATCCAGCCCGTTTTTCAATGGAATCACTCCACCATCACGCCTTCGCGCAGCATCTGCAAAGCCTGCTCTGCGGCACTATCGCTGCGAGCGTGAATGCGCAACAGCACATCGCCAAACTCCACCGGCGTGCCGGTCTTCACAATCTCATCGCAGCCGACGGCAAAGTCCACGGGATCGCTGGCCTTCGCACGACCGGCACCGAGTTGCACACAGACCAAGCCGACGGTGCGGGCATCCATCTTTGTGAGGATGCCACTGCGGCTCGATTTGAACTCCCGAACGACGGGCGCGCGATGGACACGGTCCAAGCGCTCCAGCGACGACACATCGCCATGCTGGGCGTGGACCATTTGTTGAAACTTCTTCCACGCTCTGCCGTCGTGCAGCATCGCTTGCAGTTGTTCGCGACTGGAGATGCTGACAGCCACCGCAAGGTCGAGCACAATGGCTTCCAAATCGGGCGGGCCTTGGCCCTTCAGACAACGCACCGCTTCGCTGACCTCCAACGCATTGCCTGCGGCTTCGCCCGTGGGCTCGTCCATCGGATTGAGCATGACGGAGGAGCGCACGCCCATAGCTCGACCAACATCGACCATGCTGCGGGCCAACGCGTCGGCCTGCTCGCGGGTCTTCATGAAGGCACCGCTGCCATACTTCACATCCAGCACCAGACGGTTCAGTCCCTCGGCCAATTTTTTGCACATGATGCTGGCCGTGATCAGCGAGATACTTGGGACCGTGCCCGTCACATCACGCAGGGCGTAGAGCTTCTTGTCTGCGGGGCAGAGATTCGGCGTCTGCCCGACCATGGCGCAGCCGATGTCTGAAACGACTTGGTAAATTTCCGTCTCGCTCAACTGCGTGCGGAAGCCTGGGATTGAATCCAGCTTGTCCAGCGTGCCACCGGTGATGCCGAGCCCACGCCCGGAGATCATAGGCACCCACACGCCGTCGCAGGCGAGCAGCGGCGCGAGGATGAGAGAGGTCTTGTCGCCGATTCCGCCCGTGCTGTGCTTGTCCACGCGCAGCGGTGCCTTCTCCGCCCAATGCAACGTGGAGCCGCTGTGCAGCATGGCGTCGGTCAGGGACGCCGTCTCCTCCGCCGACATGCCTTTGAAGTAGATGGCCATCGCTAGCGCGCTCATCTGATAATCAGGCACCTCACCACGGGTGAAGCCGGTGATGATGGCGCGAATGTCGTCAGCGCTCAGCGTGCCGCCTTCGCGCTTGTGCTCGATCAGCGACGGCAGGTGCATGGCATCAAAGCGCAGCAATGCGCAGTGGGAATGGCGCTTTCTTGAAGATCACAGGGGTGTGGCCGGAGAGTTCACCATCGACTTGCAATGCAGTGGTGGCCTCCGACACGACTGTGAACTCGTCCAGTTGCAGGTAGTCGATGTCTTCGGAGCTGCGGTAGCCATCCACCAGCGCCCCGCACAGCATTTGCAGACCATGCCAAGCATTCAGGCGCTCGCGGAAGATTATCACATCCAGTAAGCCATCGCGCTGGCGTGCCCGGCGGAACATACTAAATGGCCCGCCGTAATGCTTGCCATTGCCGACCAGCACCAGGCTACCCAGCATGTCAGGACGGCCCGGCAGACGCACCGAGAGGCAAGGCGGCCGATCGTTGAGCACGCGAATGCCGGACATGACGTAGCTCAGCGGGCCGTAGCGCTTCTTCATGTCCCAGGTCGTGTGGCGAACCACTTCGGCATCCACACCGATGCCTGCGAGTTGGAGGAAATACTGGTCGTTGGCCATCCAGAGGTCGATAGTCTTTCGGGAACCGCTGGACATGATCTGCCAGGGCTTGGACAGCTTGCGATGGCTAGGATAGCCGATCTCATAGGCGAAGACATTCATCGTGCCTGCGGGCAGCGTGCCCAGTGCCGTGTGCGTGCTCGTGTCAGGGCGTGTGGCATTCACTTTGCAGATACCTTGCAGCACCTCATTGACGGTGCCGTCACCACCTGCGGCCACAATCAGCTCACATCCTTCACGGGCCAGTTGCTCCGCGATTAGCGCCGCATGCCCCGCATAGCTCGTGTAGTGCATCTCCGGCTTTGGCTTCAACGCCTGCACCGTGGTGACCATCCGCGCGGCCTTGGTGCTGCGGGCAGCGGGGTTCATGATAACAGGGGTGCGTTCGGCCATGAAAGAAAGCCGAAATAAAGCAGCAAGCCGAGCGATGGGAAGCGCGAAATGGCAGCGCTCACTACGAGTGGGCGGGCCTATTTGTCAGCTCTCGCCACTTCCCTCTCACAAAAGAAAATGACCCCCGCAGTGTGCGCCATAGGCGAGGCAAGACCAACCACAGCACGGTCAGAACGATGACAAAGAAGAAGAACGCCACCACTGGCACCAGCATCACCATCAACGAGCCACCCACCACGGCCACGTCTTCACCAACGCTGAGCGCCACATTTGAGACCGGCTCTGGTGAATGGTTGGCCAGAAGCCGGGTGCCCGCTTTCGCCGTATGCGTGGTCAATGCGGCACCGCCTGCGAGCAGCCCCGCCACGACTTGCACATGGGGCGGCATCTCACCCATCGCCTGCAAGGCGAGCAGCGTGCCGCCCACAGGCCGAATGAAGGTATGCACGCTGTCCCACAGCGAATCAACCCAGGGCACCTTGTCCGCGAAAAATTCAACCATGAACAACGCGCCTGCGACGCCGATAACCCACGGATGTCCAAGCGCGGCGAGGTCCGCATATTTGTCGCCAAGGTGCAACAGATTGAAGTGCACCATCACACCGGACAGCAGCACGGTGAGATAGAGGTTGACCCCAGCGAGCGAGGCGAGACCGAGGGCCAGACCGAGTTGTTCCAGGATTTGCATGGCTTGGGTTGTATCATGCCACAGCGCGCTGGCGATTCCAAGTTTGGCTTTGGTTTTCAGCGACAACTCTCCCATCGAGATCCATGCGCCCCGATGCCGTGCAGGAACTCCTAGGCCCCACGCTTTTGAATGCTAGGGGCGTGCATTGGCCGGCTAGACGCAGCACAGATTTTGCCCCTAACTCTCCCAGATTTCCGGGTAGCCAGACCGGTGGGATGAGGGTATTTTGAGCTTCTTTCTAAAAAATCTCAAATACCCCCTCCATTTCACTATGTGTGGCATCGTTGGTTACATCGGCAAACGTCAGGCAAGCCCCATCCTTCTCGACGGGCTGCGTCGACTTGAATATCGTGGCTATGATTCCGCAGGCATTGCGCTGTGGACCGACGGCGGTATCGACGTGTATCGCAAGGCTGGCCGCATCGAAAACCTGCGCCAAGTGGTAAGCGAGGCTAACCCGCCCGGCGACCTGGGCATCAGCCACACCCGGTGGGCCACACACGGCGCTCCGACAGATGAGAATGCGCATCCGCACAAGGACCAGTCGGGCAAGCTTGCCCTTGTCCACAATGGCGTGATCGAGAACTACCAGAGCCTGAAGTCGGCCATGCTCGCCGATGGTCACACCTTCCAATCGGAAACCGATACCGAAGTGCTGGCACACCTAGTCGGCAAGTATTACGACGCCTCCGAAGAGACCGACCCCAAGCAACGCCTCGTCCATGCCATCCAGGTGGCGCTCACCCGCGTGAAGGGCACCTTCGGGCTGGCTGTCATCCATGCGGATGCCCCCGGCGTCATCGTCGGTTCACGACTTGGCAGCCCATTGGTGGTGGGTTTGGGTAAGGACGAGCAATTCCTTGCCAGTGACGTGGGAGCCATCGTCGCCCATACTCGCGACGTCATTTATCTCAACGACTACGACGTCGTCACCCTGACCCGCCATGGCTATGACGTGAGTTCGCTCGACACCAACCGCACCGCCAGTGTGAAGGTCAGCCGCGTGGACTTCACTGAAGACGATGCCGACAAGGGCAAGTTTGAGCACTTCATGCTCAAGGAGATCCATGAGCAACCCCAGAGCATTCGCAATGCCCTGCGCGGCCGCCTTTCGCGCGATGAAGCCACCGCCGTGCTGGGCGGCCTGAACATGTCGCCGATGGAGCTGCGCCAGATCGATCGCATTATCTTCAGCGGCTGTGGCACGGCTTATCATGCGGCGATGGTGGGCGAGTATTTGATGGAAAGCCTCGCGCGAATTCCGACCGAGATCGAATTCGCCAGCGAGTTCCGCTATCGCAACGTGCCGACCACGAAGAGCACGCTGCAATTCGTCGTCAGTCAGAGCGGTGAGACCATTGATACGCTCGCTGCCCTGCGCGAAGCGAAGCGCAAAGGCCTACGCTGCCTCGGTATCGTCAACAACGTGGCCAGCACCATTGCCCGTGAAAGCGATGGCGGTGTTTACATTCACGCCGGACCTGAGATTGGCGTGGCCGCGACCAAGACCTTCACCTCGCAGGTGACGATCATGACGTTGCTCAGCCTGCTCTTCGGCCGCATCCACCACCTCAGCAGCACGGATGGCTTGGAGTTGATCGACGAGCTGGAAGCCATTCCCGAGAAAATCGAATCCATCCTGAAGCAAGCGCCATTGATCAAGGAGATCGCTCAGCGCTACGTGAACGCTGAAGGCATGCTCTTCATGGGCCGCCAGCTCAACTACCCCGTCGCCATGGAAGGTGCGCTGAAGATGAAGGAAATCAGCTATATTTACGCCAGCGGCCACCCCAGCGCTGAGCTGAAGCACGGCATCATCGCCTTGGTGAAGCCAGACCTGCCCAGCGTCTTTATCGCGCCCGATGACGCCGTGTTCGACAAGAACGTGAGCAACATCGAAGAGGTCAAAGCCCGCAAGGGTCCGGTCATCGCGATCACCACGGAAGGCTGCACAGATCTCGAACGGATCGCCGATGATGTGGTCTATGTCCCCCCTTGCAAATCGATCCTCTCGCCCCTGCTCACCGTGGTGCCGCTGCAGTTGCTCAGCTACTACGTGGCCCTGGCACGCGGCTGCGACGTAGACAAACCGCGCAACCTCGCCAAGAGTGTGACCGTCGAATAAGTGACATGACCGGACCCACTCACCAGACCATTGTTAGCCTCCTCGGCCTGTCATTGACGGGCGCGCTGCTAGCATGGGCGACGGTGGGTGCCCAGGAGATCGCCCCTCCGCCAGCAGCGCTGACGATCAAGCCTTTTTCGGCAGCCCCCATGCTCCTGGTCACCGAGGAGCCCGGCTGGACTCCCGATCAGACGCCCGCAGACTTCCTGGACGGCATTGGCCACCGAGTCAAAGCCCGCTGGCGTCAACTCTACCGCGAGGCCCCTCCGCCACCGTCGACAGTGAGGCCTGCCAGCGCCTTCACGCTCGGGGCACTGATGGCGGACAGCTTCCTGACCATGCAAGCGCTGGACGCACAGCAGTTCCGCAACAACAACCAGGACATCCTCAACTACTGCCGCGTGCTCGGCCTCAGTGAAAAGCTGGCTCCGCGGCTCATGGCTCAAGGCAAACTAGCAGAGGAGGCGAATTGGGATGATTTGCGCCAGGAAGTCGTTGATGGCCACCAGGAACTCTGCCGCGTCATGCATGAGCAGCGCGACGACGACCTTGCCATGTTGGTCGACCTTGGCATCTGGACCCGCCTGTTGGAAATGGTCTCCACCGTCGTGGCCGAGTCCGGTGAGCCGACCAGTTGGCCCTTAACCGTAGGCTCCCCCGCCCTGCTCCGAGAGATGCAAAACCGGTTCGCCAAGCTGAGCCCGGCTACACGGCTGCACGAGCGGATCGTCCCACTTGGAGATTTTTTGGGCCACCTCAGCCGCCAATGGGACAATAACGAGCCCCCCACCGCTGAGCGTGTCGCCAAGAGCCAAGAAAAAATCGCCTCCCTAATGCGTAAAATGACGCTGAAGTGAGCGCGCTGCGCGACGGAAAGGGCTGTGTTGCAGCTTGACCGCCACAAATCCTGCTGACTTAATTCCCTTGTTTATCCCCTGACCTATGATCACCACCAAATCCCTCATCACCGCCGCCTCGGCCGCCCTCGTGCTAGCCGCCTTCACCACCACCGCCTCCGCCCAAGACGCCGGCAAGGTGGACTTCGAAAAGCAGATCCTGCCCATCTTCAAGGATCGCTGCTTTGAGTGCCATCAGAAGGAATACACCGACGCCAAGGGCAAGGTGAAGAAGCCCAAGGGCAAGTTCCGCATGGACAATCCGGAACTGCTCCTCGCCGGTGGTTCAGAAGGCAGCAACCTTACCCCAGGCGATCCCTCCAAGAGCACCACTTACACCTCCACCACCCTGCCCGACACCGACGATCTGGCCATGCCACCGAAGGGCGACCGCCTGACCAAGGAACAGCAGGACCTGATCAAGCAGTGGATTACCGAAGGTGCCAGCTTTGGGGCCTGGAAGGGTGCTGAAAAGTAAGCAACCACAGGATTTGAAAACCCCGGCGGCTCGTTCGAGCGCCGGGGTTTTTTGTTGGCGTTCGCTGTAGGGTCTCGATTGGTAATCAGGGCTACTCCAAAAAAAAGCCGGTCCCCTCGCGGAGACCGGCTTCTCAAATGACGCGCAGGCGAATTACAGGCCCTTGCTGACGATGTATTTCACCAGATCGACCACGCGGTTGGAGTAACCCCACTCGTTGTCATACCAGCTTACCAGCTTGAAGAACTTGTTGTTCAGTTCGATGCCGGAACCAGCGTCGAAGATCGAGCTGCTCTGGTCGTGGATGAAGTCGGTGCTGACCACTTCGTCGGAGGTCCAGGCGAGGATGCCCTTCAAGTAAGTCTCGCTGGCCTTCTTCATAGCAGCGCTGATTTCCTTGTAGCTGGTTTCCTTCTCCGTCTTGACGGTGAGATCGACGACCGACACGGTAGGTGTTGGCACGCGGAAGGACATGCCGGTCAGCTTGCCCTTCACCTCTGGAATGGCCAGACCCACAGCCTTCGCAGCACCCGTGCTGCTTGGAATGATGTTGATCGCGGCGCTGCGGCCACCCTTCCAGTCCTTGGCGCTTGGGCCGTCCACCGTCTTCTGCGTGGCAGTGTAGCTGTGGATGGTGGTCATGAGGCCTTCGGCGACGCCGAAACCTTCCTTCAACAGCACGTGCACGACCGGGGCCAAGCAGTTCGTGGTGCAGGAGGCATTGGAGATCACGTGGTGATTCGCGGCATCATACTTCTCATGGTTCACGCCCATGACGATGGTGATGTCCTCTTCCTTACCAGGAGCCGAGATGATGACCTTCTTCGCACCCGCGTCAATATGGCCCTGGGCCTTCGAGCGCTCGGTGAAGAGACCGGTGGACTCGATCACGATGTCCACACCGAGTTCCTTCCAAGGCAGAGCGGAAGGACCCGCACGAACGGCGAGGCACTTGATCTCATGACCATCGACAACCAGGATGTCGTCTTCAGCCACGTCAGGGCTGCTCTTCTTGGAAAAGACTTCTTCCTTCGCCTTACCCTGCGTGGAGTCATACTTCACGAGGTAGGCCAGGTTATCCGCAGGCACGAGGTCATTGACGGCGACGACGTCGATTTCCTTGCCGAGCAGACCCTGGTCACAGATAGCGCGAAACACCAGGCGACCGATGCGCCCGAAACCATTGATGCCGATTTTGACCATGTTACTTCAGTTTGTTGGGATTGATTGGAAGGCAGGCATACCGCGCTGCGAACAGGGTGTCAACCCCGTGCCTCCTCGCCGACTTGCTGGTGCAGCTACTGGGCCAGACTTGGGGGCATTTGAGCACGACCAAGCCGGGCACTTGCATCCCGCGATCTACCGCGGCCCGATCAAGAACAGCCCACTCTGCTTATTCGCCGTGTAGCGCCCGGTCATAAGCCCCTGCTTTTGCAGCAGGGCACCGCCGAAGGTCAGGCTCACCCCGTTAGCGGTGTCTACGTAGCTACCCGTCGCGATGCCGGTCGTTGGGCTGAAGGTGATCGTCGCCTTGTCCGGGCCGTAGTAGAGAATCTTGTTCGCCGTGTTCCAGGTCGCCGCACGATCCACAGCAGTCAAAGTCAGCGCGGTTTGCGTGGACATGTCAGGACCGCTCAGGCGCAGCCAAGCGTTGTAGTTAGCGTTAGCCAGACTTGCCAGCGCACGGTTGTTAATCAAAGGCGCAGTGTAGCGACTGCCGACGACAGCACGGGTCACGTTGAAACCCATTGGGTATGTCAGCGTCCTCGGCACGGCATTGGGCTTCACCCAGCGCCATTGACCATCCAGGTCACTGATACCGGCCACGTTGCGGAAGGTCAGCTTGCCCGCCAGGAAGCCCGTGCCGTAGAGACTGCGATGCAGCGACCACTCGCCACTGCGCGACACGCGATTAGCGAAGGTCGTCGTCGTGCCATCGGCCAGCACCAGCGTGCCCGTCGCGGCTCCCGTGTAGGCCATCGTCAGGCTGGCGTAGCCATCGCCTCCGGGCAGAGTCGTCACATCCGTGCTGCTCGGCGCGACCATCGCCAGCGTGTATTGGCCCGTCTGCGGTGCAGGCACGGTCTTGGTGAAAACGGGGAACCGCTGGGCATCAATGGCGTGGCTTGTGCCATCGGCGTTGAACGTCCCCGTCAGTTGGAAGCCGTCCGTCGTGCTCGCCGCCAGCGCCAAATGCAAGTCACCCACGATACTCGGCAGCCCCGTGCGCAGGATCGTCACGGCCGCTTGGCCCGTGGCCCCCAGCGTGCTCTTGAAGGCATAGCGCTTGCCCTCGATCACCACACTGCCACTCAGCGCGCCCGTGCTGCTGACCACCATGCTTTCCAGCCCACCGCTGATGTCGCCACCGTTGTTCAAGATGCCGCCGAAGCTCCCCGCCGCAGCCGTGCTGAAATTCGCCGGTGCTAAGATCGGCGATGTCGCAGGACTGCTCGGCACGTTCAAGCGCGTCAGCGCACCCGCCCCTTCGCTCCCTGGATACGGGAAGCCCGTGCCGGGTTCGATCAGCAGGTAGCCCGCCTTGTAGCTCACCAAGAAGTTACCACCCGCCAGCCCCTGCTTTTGCAGCACCGCGCCACCGAAGGGCACCGTCAGCTTGATCGCTGGATCATAGTAGCTGCCCGTCAGGATACCCGTGCTCGGCACCACCGTCGCGGCCAAGCTCTCCGGGCCATAGTAGGCCAGCGCATTCGTGCTCAGCCAGCTCAGCGTCTTCGCCAGCCCACTATTGGGCAATCCCGTGCCTGCCAGTGAGAGCCGCGCGTTGTAGTGCTGATTCGCCAGTTGGCTCAGTGCCCGCGTGCCAGCAGCAGGCGGCGTGTAGAGCGCGCCCACCAGCCCTGGCGCGAGGTTGAAGCCCGCCGTGTAGCTCCTGTCCGCCGCGTTCGGATTCTTCACCCAGCGCAGCGCCCCATCCACATCGCTCACCCCCGGCACATCGCGGAAGGTCAGCACCCCGGCCACCTGCCCCTTGCTGCTGTAGAGCAGTTGGAACAGGTGCCACTGCTGGTCCGCCGTCAGGTAGCCCGTGTGGGTGAAGGCCACCCCATCGCCCGTCTTGCCACCCGCCGTGATCACCCCCAGCGTGCTCACCTTCGCCCAGCCATAGCCATTCCCCTCCGGCTTCGTCGCATCGCCCGTGCTCACCGCTGGCACCAGGAAGGTGTAGCTCTTCACCAGTAACGGCGGAGCTTTATTGATCGAAGAATACGGAGCCTGCGCGATCCATCCCGTGCCCACCGTGCCATCGCCACTGACCGTGCCCCGCAGCGTCAAAGCCCCGCTCGCCGTGCTGCCCAGTTGCAGGGTCACACTCAGCGCCGTCTTGCCCTTGCGCAGGATTTGCCCCGCGTAGCTACCGTCCGCCAGCACGCTGCCGCTCAGCGAGTAGGTAATGCCGTTCAGCACCACCTTCCCCGTGAAGGCACGCGTGCTCAGCAGCTTGAGACCCGTGATCGCGCCCACCACATTGCCATTAGCATCCTTCAACAGACCTTGATAAAGCCCCGCCTGCACCGTGGCGAAGGTCCCCGGCGTGAACACCGGCTCTGGCACCGCGCTGCCCGGTGCGGCCGCGTTCGTGTTCAGCACCGCCAGCGTCAGGTCCCCGCCGATCCCACCCCAAGCCCCGCGCACCGTCGCTGGGGCATTGATGAAGACCTCCCCTGCCGTCGCCAAGCCGCTGCTCGTGATGTTCATCACGGCCCCATTCACCACCGACCAAGAAGGCTCTGTGCCCGCCAGTTCGATCCGCGTCCCATCATCCATCGTCGCCACCGCACCGAGCTGCGTCGCCTGCCCCTCGTTCACCGCCGAAGGAGCCGCCGCCAAGGCCAGCGACTGCGCCTCGTAGAGCTGACCCATGAAGCCATGCTTCATCGACTGCGTGCCGACACTCCCTGTCCCCACGATCTCGCCCAAGCTACCATCGTCCGTGTAGTTGGCACTCACCGCACGACCACCCGCCACATCTGCGGCGTCCGTGGTGATGGAGTAGTGAGTGCTGGAGCGCGGTTCGGCGCAGGCCGAAGCCCAGGCGACAAACACCAGGGTCATCTTCAAAGGAATGCCAGCAGACCAGCCGGTGAGTCGTTGCCCCAATCCAAGCGCTGCCAGAGCAAGGAGGCGGGACATTCTTGTCCCCAAGGCAGGGGGACATTTCTGTCCCCCAAACGAGAGCGTGCTGCCGGGACAAGAATGTCCCGAAACCTTGGGGACAGGAATGTCCCACCTCCTTGGCTCGGCCACGTGCCTAGCCGCATGTGCATCTTGACCGATCATGTTTTTGAAGAATAGAGGGCTGTTGTTTGCGCTAAATTTCTTCTGCACGCTCACGAATGAGATCCGCCACGGCATCCTCACCGTCGCGTTTATGCTTGCGGCCCAGTTCACGCACCTGCCTCAAAAGCTCCGCGCGACTGGGCTCGGAAATCTTCACGTGAATCGTCAGGCCATCTTTGTCAGCATTCCAATCGAGCTGCGATCCAGGCCGCAGGTGAAGCTCCCGTGCCAAGGCAGCAGGCACAGCAGTGGTCAGGTCAGGGCCGAGAGTGGTTATCATGACGGGGTTCAGTCTAAGTGAGCTCACGGCAAAAGGCGAGGGCCGAATGCAAGCCAAGAACGGCTAAGCCCGTGGCCTGCGGCAGGCCCGCACAAGTCAGTGAGTGCTGCTGAAACGCCTCGATCTTCATGTCTTGTGTTGGGGTTGCCTCGGCTGCTTCATGGCCGCTGGTAGAGATACATCAGCTTGCTCGGGTGGATGGGAACCCATGAGTTCGTTGAAGCATTGAATCGCCCGCCATCGCTAAAGTTTGCGTCGTCCGCCCCAAGTCCGCCCCAAACGACCATTTCACTTCCAGTCCACACGACCGAGTTCCCTCCCCGCCCCACAGGTGCTGACAATGTTGGGATCACTGTCCATGTGCCGGTGGCCGGGTTGTAACGCGCCCCATCGTTCACATATAATGATTCGAGCGGCAACATCCCACCCCACACAAGCATTTCATTTCCCGCCCAGATCACTGTTGCGTGGGCTCTTGTGGACGGTGCTCCATTGGTCGTAATAGTCGTCCAAACATCGTTGATGGGATCGTAACGACCGCCGGTGTTGACATAACCTCCAGCACCGCCTTGCCCACCCCAAACAAGAAGTTCACCTCCTGTCCAAACCATTTTAGGCTCGAGGCGCCCAGTGGGGGCTTCACTTGTGGAGATTGTTGTCCAACTATCGGTCGTCGGGTTGTATCGTGCCCCAGTGTTCACTCGGTTGGTGCCGTCGTATCCACCCCAGATAATCATTTCGGCCCCAGTCCATACTGCACCGTGACTGTGACGTGCGGAAGGCGCGCCTGCAGATGACACCACGCTCCACATGTTGCTGGCGGGATTGTATCGACTTCCGTTGCTCAACAGGCCACCTCCGTTGTAACCGCCCCAAACAATCATCTCGGTGCCCGTCCATACAGCAGTGTGGGATCTGCGAGCAGTGGGCGCAGCCGTTACTGTCATCGCCGTCCAGTTATTGGTCGCCGGATTGTAGCGTCCGCCGTCGCTCAACTGGTTTCCGTTGTATCCGCCCCAGACAATCATCTCGGTGCCCGTCCATACCACCGTGTTTCCATCGCGAGCAGTGGGCGCTCCGGCGGTGGTCACCGAGGCCCAAGCGTTGGTCGTTGGGTTGTAGCGACCACCGTCATTTAACAGTCCGTTGGCGTTGTATCCGCCCCAGACGATCATCTCACTACCCGTCCATACCGCTTTGTGATCGTTGCGTGCAGTGGGGGCTGCGGTATTGGTCACCTCAGTCCAACTGTTAGTCGTCGGGTTGTAGCGACCGCCGTCGTTCAAATTGCCAATGCTGTTGTATCCGCCCCAGACAATCATTTCACTGCCCGTCCAAACCGCCGTGTGATGCCTGCGCACGGCGGGTGCAGCGGTAGTGGTCACTGCCGTCCAACTGTTGGTCGTCGGATTGTAGCGACCGCCGTCGTTCAAATTGCCAATGCCGCCGTCGCCGATACCGCCCCAGACGATCATCTCGCTGCCTGTCCATACCGCTGTGTGATCCCTGCGGCTGGTCGGAGGTGTTCCGTTAACGCGCTGCTGCCATTCCACCGTGGTCATCGTGGCAGCAATCTTCACATAGCCAGCATCGACAAGGGCGGGATTTTCGGTGGCTGATAACACGAGCCCGCCACTCGGCACGCCGCTTTGACCGGCCGCGGCTAGATTCGCTGCCGCAGCCCCATCCGCCAGCTTCGCCGACGTCACTGCCCCGTCCGCCAGCTTCGCCGCAGTGATCGCGCCATCGATCACGCTGTCGGCGATCATGGCGTAGCCGACGGCGGCGATGCGTTTGTCGGGGGTGAGGAGCTGAAAGCCATGCGAGCCATCATTGAACCAGACGCGCAGGTGGACATCGCCATGGGTGAACACGGTGGCGGGCACGATGGTCATGCCGGGCAGCGTGGCATCGCCCAACAGCACGGAGTAGAGGCCTTTGCTGACGGTGAGGGCGACACTGGCGGTGGGCTCGGCCCCGGCGGTGCTGGTGCCGTCGTTGCTCCAGTAAGTGGTGCTGCCTGCGGCGCTGACGAAGGCGAACTTGAACTGGCCGGTGCCGTCGAAGTTCAGGCCGTCCACGGCGACACGGCCCTGGTAGTTGATCAACTGCGGCACCTGGGCGTGCAGGGCAGCGGCGGTGAGGAGGAGGACAGCCAGGAGCCGGATGAAGGGCGTATTCATAGAGAGGCGGGGGTGAGGCGCTCAAGCACCTAGCCATAGAGAACGGAGGGCGCACGGGATGGCAACAGGCCTTTTCATCCCTAAACGCTTTCAAGGAAACGGTGGGGGCACAGCGCCCCAGGTCCGGCCCTTGGTCGCTGGGGTCGGTGCCCCCGGTGGTGTGGGGCTGTGCCTGGGGACACGGCGGTGCCCCAGGCGACAGACCTACTTGGCGCTGGAGGACGAGCACCGTGCCCGGGCCCAGCCTCGCAGAGGCCGGCGACGACGGGTGCGACCTCAGACGGCATCTCCGTGCTCAGGCCCGCTGCCACCACGGGGATGTAGCCAGACGGCGGAAACTTGTTCGCTTCCTGCGCTTCAAAGAAGGCCTGGGCCACCTTGCCATGCTTGGAGCCGCCACGCAGAAAATCCCTCAGCGTTTTCAGGCTGCGTTGCTGGTATTCTTTGTCGGGAATCGTGATTCAATCCTGGTTACAGAGAGCGCAGCCCCTGGCTCTGGCCAGCACGGGCGATGCGCTGGGAAGCATCCCGCAGCTTCTCCACGATGCGCACTTTCTCCGGGTAGCTGAGCTGCGCCAACTCTCGGCGGCGTTGGCGTTTTTGTTCCAGGATTCGCAGGGTGAGTTCGCTCATGGATCGCTCAGATACTTGATTTCAAACCTTGCCCAGGCTGCGGTCAGTCCGTGGTCGTGAAGGACGGCCGTGAGCTTATCAGCGCTCAGCCGGTCCGGTCCTAACAGACAGACAGCGGCGTGTTCATCACGCGCTCATGCGGCAGCGGCTCCCCGGTCTCGGTGAATCACACATGCCGCGCCAGCTCACCAAACTTCACCGTGGGGCGGATTTGGCCTGCTTCCTCAAAGAGGGGCTCGCCAAGCTGGCAGTAGCGGAAGCCACCGCCCAGTCCCGGCACAGCCTCGCCCTTGGTATTCGTGTAGCCTTCGGCCACGCGCTTCACCCGCTCGGTGGTGATGGTCATGGCGATAGCAGTGTCCCTCTCCACCACGATGAAGCGGTGGCCTGGAGGATGGGCCTCTGGCCCGTCGGCGTCTGCAAGGGCATCCTGCCCGGCTTCCTCACGCTCCGCGGACAGGATGTCCGCCGGGCCATGGTCAGGCCGGAGGCCTAACCTCCTATCCGTCGCATTCATCTTCAGGACCGCGTGCCTCTTGGCGATAGCAGGGTCCCTCTCCACGAGGATGAAGGGGTGGCCTGGAGGATGGGCCTCTGGCCCGTCGGCGTCTGCACGGGCATCCTGCCCGGCTTCCTCACGCTCGGCGGACAGGATGTCCGCCGGGCCATGGTCAGGCCGGAGGCCTAACCTCCTATCCGTCGCATTCATCTTCAGGACCGCGTGCCTCTTGGCGATAGCAGGCTCCCTCTCCACCACGATGAAGCGGCGGCCTGGAGGATGGGCCTCTGGCCCGTCGGCGTCTGCACGGGCATCCTGCCCGGCTTCCTCACGCTCCGCGGACAGGATGTCCGCCGGGCCATGGTCAGGCCGGAGGCCTAACCTCCTATCCGTCGCGTTCATCTTCAAGACCGCGTGCCTCGTCGTGCCAGAGCCCGCAACGGCTCGTCGTGTGCAGCGTCATGGCTTAGCTTGGCGCAGATGGGAGATGAGCGACTCCGCCGTGGCAAAGGGCCCGCTCACCTTCCCAGCCTTCCGCGCCTGACGCTTAGCGGCAAGGATTTCCTTCGTTTCCTTGGCGCTGAAGCAGTAGGCCTCAGGCTCCTCCGCCAGAGCAAAGGGGATGGAATGCGTGGCCACCACCTTGGTGAGAAAGACCCGCACCACAGTGTCCATGTCCAGCCCTAGGCCGCTGAGCACCTTGTCGGCTTTCCTCTTCAAATTGGGTTCAACCGTGATTTCCAGGTTCATCGTCTTGAGGGGTCAGGAGTTATCGCTCGCGCCGTTGCCGTTTTTCACCCGCCGCCAGGCGTTGGCCGTGGCGGCGCAAAAGCGGGCTTGGCGAAGGGTGCTTTTCATGGCTGACAGTTGGGGATTCATCTCCCGGCGCAAGCTCCACGCCCTCCTCTTGTGACCGGTGGTCAGGGCCACAGACCGGCGCGGCGGAGAACGGTGCAGCGCAGCGCCCCGGGTCCGACCTCACGGAGGACAGCTACAAGGGTAACTCACTGATACTCCAACTGTGCCGTCGCCGTGCAGGCTTCGTTGGCGGTCACGCGCAGCCAGCGGGCTTGCATGGCGGGCTCGAATTCGATCGTTGCGGTCTCGCCGGCGGGCACGGGCTTGGTCAGGTAGGTGACCCACTCGCCGGTGCCGGTGAGGTCGAGTTCGATTTTGAAGCTGACGTCTTCGGGGTCGTCGTGGCTGAGCTTCAGCGTGCGCTGGTCGTAGCCCCAGATCAGGTAGGGGTCACTCTTCTGGTCGGCCTGCACGGCAATGTTCTTCCACGGGCCGCCCTGGCCGCGCGGTTTGCCCAGCTTCCACAGGTCGTCGATCACCCCGGCCCAGAGCGCGGCCTTGCCATCGTCGCTGCGCAGGATGTGCTCGCCTTGGGCATCCGCCTTCACACCGCTCATGAGCAGCAGGCCGCGATACGAGCCGAAGTCGATGACGCGCAGGTTGTGCGAGGCGATGGGGCGGATCTTGGCGAAGCCGTCGGCATTCTCGGCGGGCAGTTCGTATAAGGTACCGCAGGCGTTCAGCATGTCGCGCTCGGTGGCGACCTCGCGGCAGACGCGCATGAGCCCGGCCTGGGTGGGCGCGGCGAGGCTCCGCTCGGCCACGGGCAGACGCCAGCGGCGGCCTCGGTCATCGACGATGAGCACGCTGGCGTCGTCGATGATGATGACATGCTTGGGCACAGCGACCTTGGTCTTGACGAAGGTGTGGGCTTGCGGGTCCTCCACGCGCTTCAAGTTCAGCTCCGCGTCCAGCTCGTAGTAGCCGATGTCTGCGGTGCCGGTGGCGCTGACGGTCTGCGCGGCCAGGGCCAGGGTGCGCTTGTTTTCGCCACGGGCGCGGAAGACGCCGCCGATCGCGCTGTCGGCGGTGGCCAGGCCGTCAAAGATCGCATCGGGCTGGGTGCTGCGCGCGTCGCCGTTGGTCAGCGTGACGATGAGGCTGATCTCGGCCGTGTTCATCAAGGACTGCGCCTTCAGCCACTCGGCGTCGCTGGCGATCTCCAGATGGACGGCGGACTTCGCAGGCACATCGACCACCTTTTCCGAGGAGCTGGTGATTAACAACTGCGCCCGGTCCTGACCATGATTGATGACCCAGGCGGTGCGGTGCTGCCAACCGGCGACGAGGAAGGGCTCCGTCTGGTCGCCTTCCTTCACGGTCTCATGCAGCCAAAGCGCGCCGCTGGCATGGGCAGGCCCCAGCTTGTCGATCAAGGCGGGGTCGGCGAACCAGAGGTTGGAGTTGGACTGGCCCACGCTGTCGATGTGGCCTTTGACGCTGCGCTTGTTCAGGAACTCGGACTTGGCCGAGTCGTCGCAGCCGAAGACGACCTTGTCATTCCAGCGCGCGAAGTCGCCGATGACCTTCATGTAAGCGCTGCGCACGCGGATGCCGCTGGGGTTCGCCGCTGAGAAGCTCTTCGGGAAGCGCCAGAACGCGCCGTGCATGGTCATCAGTGAGTCCTTCTCCCCGATGTCGCGAATGCGCGGCCACTCGGTATTCCAGCCGTGCGCGCCGTCGTAGCTGTGGCTGACCTTGGGCAGGCGGAAGGAGGACCACTGGCCTTTGTCCAAGCACATGAGGATGAGGGATTTCGCATCCCAACCAATGCTCCACACAGGGGCCTGCGGATCGCTGCCCAGGATGCCGCCGGGGCCGGTGACCTCGGTGAACTGATTGCGGCGGACGAGCTGCCAGTCCTCGCCCGGCGCACGCCATTCGCCCAGCGCACCGCTCGGTGTCGTCGGGTCGGTGAGCACGCGCTTGTCACGATCACCGTTGTTAGCATAGACGAGGCGGCCTTGGGAGGAATATAGCCCCTTGCCATGGTAGCCGGGCAGCTCGGAGCTGAGCTTCGACAGTGGTGTCTCCACCTTGAAGCCCTTCTTGATGCCGTTGCCATCAAGGATGTGATTGGTCACGGCGAGCGACTTCACGTCCACTTCATAGAGGCCCTCCTCCATCGTGGCGTGGTAGATCTTGCCCGCTGGATCGGTGAGGTGACGTGCATTGCCCGTGAGGCGGCCCGGCATCTTGCTGGGCGGAATGACACGCACAGCGCCCTTCGCATCCACCACATACGGCCCGATGAAAAGCTGCTGCGACTCCGTGTGAATCATGCGGTTCGCCGGGGTGCCGCCCACGCTTTCAGGCCGCACGATCTGCTTCAGCTCGGGCGTGATCTCATACAGCTTGTCGCTGGAGCCAAAGGGCAGATGCGGCCCATACGTGATGACCCACAGCCGATCTGCCCACGGCACCACCGCGCCGGTGCCGCACTCGCCTTCGTTGTTGAACATGGCGAGAGAATGGTAGATGCCGCTGATGCTGCGCGGCTGCTGGGCGAGCACGCTGCTGGCAAAAAGAGCAAAGGCAAAGAGGCTGGATTTCATTGGCGTGGAAGAAAGGGAGTTGCCTGCATAGCGCAAGACGGCTGACCTATGCGAGCCTGAAATCACTTACCTGCGGCGCAACGCCGCCCCAAACGGCGTGAGGGCGGTCAGGCTTAGCCGTCTCTCGACGCCCACCATTCCTTCAAAGCCTCCACCACCGGCCAGTCAGCGGGCGCAAGATCAAAGCCCGCGACCTCGTCCAGCCTCACCCACGCAATCGCCGCGTGCTCCTGGGCGACAGGCTCGGTGCTGTTAGCATTCAATGCACAGACAAACGGAATCATCTCAATGGTGCCGCGATCATAGGTGTGCTCCGAGCGCGCCAACGCCGCCACGATGCACACCGAGCAACCCAGCTCTTCCTGAAGCTCGCGGATCAAGGCAGCGGCAGGCTCCTCGCCAGGCTCCACCTTGCCACCGGGGAACTCCCACTTCAGCGCCAAGTGCTTGCCCTCCGGGCGCTGCGCCAGCAAAAGGCGGTCCTCACGAACAAGGAGGGCGCAGACGACGGGGATGGGCATGAGGTGGGCAAGATAGTCGCCCGCACCGAGAGGCAAGCGCATGTCTTCAAGAGGATTGCCTTGGCGAGGACTTCACGCTTACACTGCACCAATGAATGGCCTGCGCCTGCTTTTGATCACCCTGCTACTGCCCACCACGAGCTGCGTGGCCGTGCGAAACCTCTTCCGCAAGAAACCGGACACGACGGAGGCCAAACCTGAGGCACCCCGGCCCACGACCATCGGCATTATCGAGGCGGTGAACCCCGACGCGAAGTTTGTCATCGTGCATCTCAATGCGAACTCGCTGGTGCCCGTCGGCACCGAACTGACCAGCCTAGACGCGGCGGGACAGAGCGCGAAACTCAAGGTCACCCCCGAGCGCAAAAGCATCTTCATCAGCGCCGACATCGTCTCAGGCACGCCACAGAAAGGCGACAGCGTGATCCAAGGTGCCGCCCCCGCCAAAGCGATCGACGCCCCGCAGATGATCATGAATGGCGATCAAGGTCGGCCAACGATCTCCATCAGCCCTGGGGCCATGCTGCCGGAGCCCGCACCCGTGGCCCCCGCCGAGTTCCTTCGCCCCGTGCCCTCCACCCAGTAGCGTATGCTGACCGAAACCGAAGCCCGGGACCGCATCCTGGCGGCCATCGCCCCCTTGGCGCACGAGACCGTGCCCCTCCTCGCCAGCCTAGGGCGCTGTGCCGCACAGCCCGTCATCGCCACCCTTGCCCTGCCCGGCTTTGACAACTCGCAGATGGATGGCTACGCCGTTCGCGCTGCCGAGGCTGGCCAGGGCGCCGAGCTGCAAGTCGCCGCCGAGCAGCCTGCTGGGCTGGACCGTGCGCAGCATCTGGCCCCTGGGCAGGCCATTCGCATCTTCACTGGTGCCGCGATCCCCGACGGCTGTGACGCCGTGGTCATGCAGGAAGATGTCAGCCGCACCGGCAACACGATCACCGTCTTAGAAGCCGTGGCCGTTGGCGAGTATATCCGCCGCCGTGGCAGCGATCTGTGCGAAGGCCAAATCATCCTCCATCCCGGCCAGCTCCTGTCACCCGCGCTCATCGGTGTGCTCGCTTCGCAAGGGCTCGCTACGGTGGCCGTGCATCGACAGCCACGCGTGGCCATCCTGGGCACTGGGGATGAAATCATTCCCCCCGGCACGCCCTTGCTGCCCGGCCAGATTTACAACAGCAACGGCCCTATGCTCGCCGCGCTCCTAGCGCAGCACGGCATCACCCACGTCAGCCTGCACCACTGCCGCGACGACCTACCCAGCACCACCGAGACGCTGCGACAGCTGGTCGACACGCACGATGTCATCCTCATTTCCGGTGGCGTCAGCGTGGGCGATCACGACCACGTCAAACCCGCCCTGCAAGCCCTCGGCATCGCGCCCAACCTCTGGCGGGTG
>Ga0247832_1002982_pt1 | contig 24285 bp, 26 predicted proteins | sample LaCruzMarch2015__10_FD_192407 | JGI IMG/M metagenome (GOLD analysis project Ga0247832, IMG submission 192407) | Freshwater microbial communities from meromictic Lake La Cruz, Castile-La Mancha, Spain - LaCruzMarch2015_4m | ecosystem: Environmental > Aquatic > Freshwater > Lake | place: Spain... | reverse complement strand
AGGGCATCCTCGAAGAAATGCGCCGTCTCCGCTCCCACGAGACGCCGACCGAGCGCAGCAAGCGCAAGGCGCGTGCGACCGCCAAGCGCGGCAAGATTCGTTTCCGCTTCAACGCCAACAAGCCTGCCACGCTGGAGCCTGCCTCCGCCATCTAAAGGCATTCAGGGATAGAAAATTTCAAGGCCGGACGCTGCGTGCAGTGTCCGGTCTTTTGCATTGTCAGGGGGTGGATTTTACCGCTAGAGTGCCCACCATGCACAAGACGCGGTTGCTGGTGATGATGTTGTTGGCTGTGGGCGCGAGCGCTCCGCAGGTGAAGGCTCAGTTCGGACAGATCCCTGATCTCGTCGGCGAAAGCTTGCAAGAGCAGGCCGAGACCGGGGACGCCGAAGCCCAGTTCCAGCTTGGCCTGCGCCTCGTCACCGGTGTGACCGATGACAAAACGAGCAAAGCCCAGGGCGCGGCTTGGATTCAAAAAGCGGCCAAGCAGAACCATGTGAAAGCGATGCATGTGCTGGGCACGCTGTATGAAGAAGGCATCGGTGTCGCGGAAGATTTCAAATTGTCCGCCCAGTGGCATGAGAAGGCAGCAGATAAAGGCCTGGCCGAGGCACAGATGAGCTTGGCCTTGCTCTACGATCAGGGCAAGGGCGTGGAGAGAGACCCATCCATCGCCGCAGAATGGACCATGAAAGCCGCCAGCCAGGGGCACCCCCCCGCGCAGGCGCTTTATGGCCTGAAGCTGGTGCGTGGCGATGGCACCCCGAAGAACGCAGCCAAGGGCGCGCTGTGGTTCCTGAAGTCCGCGAAGCAAGACAACGGCTTCGCTCAGCGCCAGCTCGCCTACCTTTACTACACCGGCAATGGCGTGCCGCTCGATTATGCGCGATGCGAAGCGTGGTATCGCCGCGCCGTGCAGAACGAGAACGACGTGTGGGCCAAGAACGACTTGGCGTGGTTCCTCAGCACCTGCCCCGAGGACAAGTTCCATCAAGGCGAAGAAGCCGTCAGCATCGCCAAAGCCGCGATCAAGCAGGTGCAGGCCGAGACCGGTGAACAACGCCATGAGATGATCGACACGATGGCTGCTGCACTGGCCCGCAACGGCCAGTTCGGCGAAGCCGTGCTCTGGCAGCGCCGCAGTTTGTCGCTCCTGAAAGAGGACACCGAAGTCACGGATGAGGATCGCAAGAAACTGGCCGCCGAATTTGAAGACCGCTTGAAGCGCTACACCAGCAAGCAGCCTTACGCCGACAAGGCAGTCACACCGGAGACCGAGGCCGAGCCACTGCACAACGATGACGTGCTCGACAGCCCCGACCCTGCCTCACCAGAGTCGCCGCAAAAGCCCGCCAAGAAAAAGGACAACTCAGTGACCTAAGGCCCCCCCTTTGCACATTTTTTTCCTCGTGCCATCAGCATGGCACGTTGCAAGCTGTTCACTCAGCCGCTAGGTTTCCACACAACTAACATGAGCGCCGCTGACGATTCCAAGGACTCACGCCTCCGCCAAGCCGAGAAAATCGCCCACCACCCGGAGCAATACAAGGTCTGCGAAGGCTGCGGCTCCATCGTGGTGGTGCGCGCCGTGTCGTGCCCCAGCTGCCACGGCTATCGCTTTGACGCCTCGCCCACACGCATTGTGGAGCAGGCCCAGGCGCTAGCCTTGAGGAACCCCAGCTCCGTGCTGGCTTCCGATCTTTCGTAGCGTTACATCTTCTCCCGAAGCTTCTGCAGCAGCTTGGGATTGCGCTCCAGTTCTTCCACAATGGTGATCAGCACACGCAACGTCGCCTTGCTGATGTGGTGCTCCATGCCTTCGACATCTTGGTAGATCGTCTTCTCGTCCAGGCCGAAGCTGCGCAACAGGCGGGCGAGGACCTCGTGGCGCTTCACAACCTCTTCCGCGATGTCCTGGCCATCGGCAGTGAGCACCACGCCGCGATACTTTTCATACACGACGAGCCCTTCGGTATCGAGCCGCTGGATCATCGTCGTGACGCTGGCCGGAGCGATCTCCAGCGCCGCCGCGATGTCGGCCACGCGGGCATAGCCCTTGCTGCCGATCAGGCGGTGAATCTGCTCCAGGTAGTCTTGAGCGGCGGTGGAACTGGATTGAAGGTCGGGCACGAGGGAGCAATCTTGGCTGGGGACGAACTCTTTTCAATCCGTCTTAAAAAGTTAGTTGCACCTAACTCTCAAGCCGCCAAAGTTAGGCAAGGCTAACTCTATTCTATGAAGCAAACATTTCGACGTGTGGCAAACATGATTGGGTTGATGGCTTTGGTGGCTGGTTGCTCGCCAGCTCCTGAGGCGGACACTGGCGGCAAAAAGAAGGTGCTGACCAGCTTCACCATCCTGGCGGACATGGCACGCAACGTGGCGGGTGATGCTGCGATCGTGGAGAGCATCACGAAGCCGGGCGCAGAGATTCATGGCTACGAGCCAACGCCACAAGACATCGTGCGCGCACAGAGGGCAAACTTGATCCTCTGGAATGGCATGAACCTCGAGCGCTGGTTTGAGAAGTTCTTCGAGAACTTGAAGGGCGTGCCCAGCGTGGTGCTGACGGAAGGCATCGAGCCCATGGGCATCACCGAAGGCCCCTACACGGGCAAGCCGAACCCGCATGCCTGGATGTCGCCCGCCAATGCCGTGATCTACGTGAAGAACATCCTCAAGTCGCTGATCAAGATCGACCCGGCCAACGAAGCGACCTACACGGCGAATGCGCAGGCTTACACCGAGAAGCTGCAAGCGGTGGACGGCCCCGTGCGCGAGAAACTGGCGCACATTCCCGAAGCCCAGCGGTGGCTGGTCAGTAGCGAGGGCGCATTCTCGTATCTGTGCAAAAACTATGGTCTGCGCCCGCTCTATCTCTGGCCGATCAATGCCGACGCTCAGGGCACACCGCAGCAGGTGCAGCACGTCATTGATGCCGTGCGCGCGAACCAGATCCCCGTCGTGTTCAGCGAGAGCACGGTGAGCGACAAACCGATTCAGCAAGTCGCAGCAGAAACCGGAGCACGCTACGGTGGCGTGCTGTATGTGGATTCATTGACGGAGGCTACGGGTCCCGCGCCGACCTTCTTGAAACTCCTCGAACAGAACGCCGACACCATCACGAAAGGATTCACCCACCCATGAAAATCACTGCCTTCCTCTTCATGAGCACCGCCCTGACGATGGCGGCTGACAAGAGCGCCTATCATCTTTTCAATCCCACGCCGGTCGAGCAGATGCGCGGGCTGAGCACGGATCGCCCGGACCAAACCGAGAGCCCCTACACGGTCGATGCCGGTCATTGGCAGTTCGAAGTGGACCTGCTCAACTGGACGCATGATGACGAGGACGGCGTGCGCACCGACAGCTTGGCCGTGCTGCCGATCAATGTGAAACTGGGCCTGACCAACAGCACGGACATTGAGTTCGTGTTCGAGAGCTGGAGCCAAGAGAGAGTGCGCGGAACCGAGCGCCAAACGCGCGATGGATTTGGCGATCTGACGGTGCGTCTGAAGCAGAACCTGTGGGGCAATGATGGCGGCACAACGGCGTTCGCCCTGCTGCCGTATGTCACCCTGCCGCTGGATGCGAGCGACCTCGGTCGCGAAGACACCGAGACGGGCTTGATCTTGCCGTTTGGTATCAACCTGCCGCACGATCTGTATCTCGGCCTGATGACGCGCTGGGATTGGATCAACGATGATGCGGGCGGGCATCGCAATGCCTGGGTCAATTCCGTGAGCCTAGCCTATCTGATCAGCGGGGAAGTAGGCGGGTATCTGGAATTTGCTTCCACAGTCTATGATGACGATGCCCCCTGGGAAGGCACGGTAGATGCTGGCTTCACATGGGGAATGACCGACAACCTCCAATTCGATATCGGCTGCAACGTGGGCGTCACGAAATCAGCGCCCGATGTGCAACCCTTCCTCGGGGTGTCGTATCGGTATTGATCCGTCATGAAAAATGAGCCGCTGAGCCTGCAAGTCGAGCGCGTGACCGTGCGCTATGCGAATGGTCACGAGGCCTTGCGCGAGGCTGCATTCACACTGCAAGGCGGCACAATTGCAGGGCTGGTGGGCGTGAATGGCAGCGGCAAGAGCACGCTGTTCAAGGCGATCATGGGTTTCGTGAAGCCCTCGTCGGGGCGCGTGCTGATCAACGGCGAACCCATCCGCATTGCGCAGAAAGCGGGCCTGGTCGCTTATGTGCCGCAGGCAGAGGAAGTCGATTGGAACTATCCCGTCAGCGTGTGGGACGTGGTCATGATGGGCCGCTATGGCCATATGAATTTCATGCGCATTGCGCGAGCAGAGGACAAGGCTGCGGTGGAGCAAGCCCTGCGCCGCGTGAGCATGTGGGACTATCGCGATCGGCAGATTGGCGAGTTGTCGGGCGGGCAGAAGAAGCGCGTATTCCTGGCCCGCGCCCTGGCCCAAGGCGGACGTTTGATCCTGCTCGATGAGCCATTCACCGGCGTCGATGTGAAGACCGAAGAAGCGATCATCACGCTGCTGCGCGAGCTGCGTGATGAAGGAGCGCTGATGCTGGTGTCCACACACAATCTTGGTTCCGTGCCCGAGTTCTGCGATCATGTGGTGCTGATCAATCGCACCGTGCTGGAGTATGGCCCGACGGAGAAGGTGTTCACACTTGAGAACCTGACCAAGGCCTTCGGTGGTGTGCTGCGGCACTTCAACTTTGAGGCGTCCACCATCCAAAAACACGATGCTCAGGAAGTCAGTGTGTTGACCGATGACGAGCGTCCACTGGTCTTCGGCAAAGGCGGGCACTTGGAATACAAAGACCGCGCTGAGCGCCCCGAAGTGGTGGAGACACGCGAGAAGGAGGTGGGGCCGTGAGCATCGACGCGCTGCTCGCTCCGCTGCACTACGACTACATGCTGCGCGCCATTGCTGCGAGTGCGCTGGTCGGCGGTGTCGGCGGCTTCTTGTCCTGCTTCATCACGCTGCGCGGCTGGTCGTTGCTGGGCGATGCGCTGTCTCACGCGGTGGTGCCGGGCGTGGCGATAGCGTATCTATTGGGCTGGCCGTTCAGTGTGGGCGCGTTCGTGTCGGGCTTGTTCGCGGCGGGGGTGATGGCTTTGGTAAAGCAGCGCACGAAGCTGCGCGAGGACGTGGCCATTGGCATTGTGTTCACCACCTTTTTCGCGCTCGGGCTGGTGCTCATTTCGCTGTATCCGTCGAAGGTGGACCTGCGCACGATCGTGCTGGGGAACATTCTGGGCATTGCGCCTGCGGATGTCTGGCAGCTGGTGATCGTCAGCGCCATCACGCTCACGGCGTTGCTGCTTAAATGGCGGGACCTGATGCTGATCACGTTTGATCCCGGCCAAGCTCGCGCGCTGGGAATGCCAGTGAATGCGCTGCATGTGCTGCTGCTGACCTTGCTGTCGGCCACGGCAGTCGCAGCCCTGCAAACGGTGGGTGCCTGCTTGGTCGTGGCGGTGCTGGTGACACCAGGCGCAACGGCTTACCTGATCACCGATCGGTTCGGCAACATGATCTGGATCGCCTCGCTGCTAGGAGCGGGCACGGGATTGGTCGGTGCGTATGCGAGCTGGTTCTTCGATGGTGCCACAGGCGGGTGCGTTGTCACGCTGCAAGCGGCGGTGTTCGTGCTGGTCTGGCTGTTCGCGCCGAAGCACGGTCGCATCGCGTCATGGAGGAGGGCGCGGGCATGATGAACCCGCTGCAATTTGAGTTCATGCGCGAGGCTCTGGTGGTGGGCTGCCTCATTGCCGCGTCATGCGCGGCGCTTTCGTGTTTTTTGGTGCTGCGTGGCTGGGCGCTGATGGGCGATGCGATCTCGCACGCGGTGCTGCCGGGCATCGTGTTGGCCTACTGGTTGGGCTTGCCACTGGGCGTGGGGGCTTTTGGGTCCGGCCTGTTCTGCGCGATTGCAACCGGCTATGTGAAGGCCACCAGCAGAGTGAAGGAAGACACTGTCATGGGCGTGGTCTTTACCGGCTTGTTTGCGCTGGGGCTGGTGATGATGAGCAAGACCACGACGGACCTGCATCTGGATCACATCCTGTTCGGCAACATTCTGGGCCTGACCGATGCGCAGGTGATCGAGACGGGGTGTGTCGCCTTGCCCGTGCTGCTCATCACGCTAACCAAGCGACGCGATCTGGTCTTGATGGGCTTTGATCCCGCGCAAGCCCGGGCTCTCGGTTTGCATGTGCGCGTCGGCCACTACGGGCTGCTCGTCCTGCTGTCGCTCGCGATTGTGACCGCACTCAAAGCGGTGGGCTTGATCCTGGTCGTGGCTCTGCTGGTCACGCCCGGCGCGACAGCGCATCTGGTCACCAAACGGTTGGACACGATGCTGCTCGTGTCCGTGGCCAGCGCCGTGTTGGCCACGGCGACTGGGCTGTGGATTGCCTTTGCAGCCGATGCCTCGCCAGGGGGCTGCATCGTGCTGGTGCAGGGCGTGCTGTTTTTGGCAGCCGCCCTGGGGTCGCGACTAAGCCAGGGCAGCGAGCTTCGCAGCTAGAGCACCCTTGGACTGCACGCCAACGACGGTCTCCACGGGCTTACCGCCCTTGAAGAAGACCAGCATGGGAATGCTGCGCACGCTGAACTGCGCGGCCAGAGCGGGGTTCTCGTCCACGTTGACCTTGCCAATCTTGACCTTGCCTGCCTGCTCGGCGGCCAGTTCTTCCAAGATGGGGGTCAACATGCGGCAAGGGCCGCACCATTCGGCCCAGAAGTCAGCGATGACGGGCACCAGGGAGCTGTCGATTTCTTCCTGGAAGTTCGCTTCGGTAAAGGTGACAAGATTTCCGGCCATAAAGATGTGAGTTATCAAGAGGTTGGTAAAAGGCTACTCGGCGGTGATCACGCCGTTCATCAGAATCGAGTGCCCTGGGAAAGTGCACATGTAGGGGTAATCGCCAGCGGCAGGCAGGACGAATTCGATCGTCTCCTTCTGACCAGGCTGCACCAGCTTGGTGTGCGCCAGCACGTTGGCGTCCTCAGGCACGTAGCCTTTGGCCATGCCCTGCGGATCGGTGGCGACCTTCATCGCAGCGGCAAAAAGGGCGTCCTTGCTACCGGCTTTGCCAACGATCACGTTATGCGGCAGCGGCACGGCGGCGGCATTGTCAAAGGTCAGCTTCACCGGCTGGCCAGCCTTCACGGTGAAGGCCTTGGCGTTGAAGGCCATTGGGTTCACGGCATCGGGCTTCAGCGTCAGTTCCTGGGCGGGACCAGCGGCCACGGGGGCAGCAGGGGCGGCGGCCGCAGCAGCAGCGGGTGCAGGGGCGGCGACTTCGACCGGGCCATGCTTTTTCTTGGAAGCGGCGATGCCGCCAATCACAAAGGCTCCGCCCCAAAAGCCAGCGAACAGGACGAGAAAGAGGCCGATAAGCTTGTTCACGAAGCCCCAGAAGGAGCCGCCGGATTCCGAAGTGGTGGGGGTCGAGTTTGCCATGGGTTTAGAAGTGGAAAGGAAGCAAGGGATACGCTCGGGTCAAGGCTGCGTGCCGCTGGCAATATTCACGCGGCTCTCTTCGTTGCCTGCTCCCGTATCGCACTGCCTTTATGAAATTCATCCTCCGTCTGCTCGCCTGCTTTTCCTTCCTGGCCCTGACTTCCCACGCGGAAGACAGCCGACTCTTCGAACTGCGCACCTACATTACCAACGACGGCAAGCTGCCCGACCTGCTGACCCGCTTCCGCGACCACACCTGCAAGCTGTTCGAGAAGCATGGCATGGAAAACATCGGCTACTGGGTGCCGGTCGAGGCCAGCGAGGGCGCGGACAACACCTTGATCTACATCATCGCGCACAAGAGCCGGGACGCCGCCACCGCCTCCTGGAGAGCCTTCCAGACCGATCCCGACTGGAAGGCCGCTGCCAAGGCCAGCGAAGCGAATGGTAAGATCTTGAAGCAGAAGCCGGACTCCATTTTCCTCAGCGCCACGGATTACTCCTGCGCCATCCAGACCGGCGCGGGCGAAGGCGAGCGTGTGTTCGAGCTGCGCACCTACACCACACCGGAGGGCAAGCTGCCCGCCCTGCACCAGCGCTTCCGCGACCACACGATGAAGCTCTTCAGCAAGCACGGCATGAGCCACATCGGCTACTGGGTGCCGGTCGACGCCGACAAGGGTGCGGGCACGAAGCTCATCTACATCCTCAGCCATCAGAGCAAGGAAGCCGGCTTGGCCAGCTTCACCTCCTTCCGCGCTGATCCCGTCTGGATCGAAGCCAAAGCCGCCAGCGAAAAAGCAAACGGCGGCCCGCTGACCATCATGCCGCAGGCGGAAGGCGTGAAGTCGCTCTACATGAAGGCCGTGGATTTTTCGCCGATCAAGTAGTCGCCGCTGGCTGCAGCATCCGCTTCACGCAATCCTCCTGCCCGTAGACCGTCACCACATCGCCTGTGAGCAAGGTGGTGTCGGGGCCAGGGATGCCGGGCATGGTTTCTTCATTGCGCTTCATGGCCAGGATGATGACGCCATGATCCCAGGGGCGAGACTCGCGCAAGGTGCGATTTACGACCGGTGTCTCAGCCATGATCTCGATCTCGCTGACACAAAAACCGCTCTGGATGCGGAGCAGCAGCTCGTAGTCGAGCACGCGCACCAAGCCTGCCTTTTCAAGCGCACGGCGGATGACCTTGTCCAGCGCCTTTTGCAACCAGCCGATGCGGAACAGGTAAACCACCAGCGCGGTGCTGGCGATGAGGATGGCGATGACTACCAGCGGGTGCAAAGGTACTTCGCTCTGCGTGGTGGACACCACCAACGTGGCCAGCACGGAGGTCAGACCGATATTCCCTGCCAGAATCAGGTCGCGGATGATGCGGCGGCGGACGGGATGATTCACCACCATCTCCGCCTCCCGCGTGGTGAAGCCTACGCCGAAAAAGGCGGAGTAACTCTGGAAGCTGGCGGTGTCCCAGCTGATCCCGGTCATCATCAGCGCCGTGGCCCCGATGCGCACAACGAGCAGCGAAACCAGCGTAATAACCAGCAGGGCGATGATGGAAGTCATGCCTGCGAGTCTGCAACAAGCCCTTCGCGCTGACTACTCCTCAGCCGCTTTTTTCTTCCGCTTGCCTTTCCCTTTTCCGCCTATGCCAGCGCTGGGTTTGATGTCGGTGTTCGGCGTGGGCATGGGCGCTTGGATGGAAGCTTGCCAAGCGTGCAGCTTCGCCAGCAAGGCGGTGGCCTTGTCGGGCTGTGTCGCCGCGAGGTTGGTCTTTTCGCCGATGTCTTCTGTCAGGTTGTAAAGCTCCACTCGCTTGTCTTCCATGAACTCCATCAGCTTCCAATCGCCGCTGATGACGGTGGCCACGGGCGTGGTGCGCCAGGTGTTCTCACCCGCGCCGAGGTAGCCTGGAAAATGTTGATAAATGGCGTCGCGCTTCAGTCTGGCCGTGCTGTTCTTGAACAAGGGCACCAAGCTCTCGCCATCCAGCACTTGATTCGCGGGGGCAGCAGCACCGGTGATGCTCAGGAAAGTCGGATACATGTCGATGTGCAGCGTGGGCACGGCAGCGCTCGCACCTGCCGTTGTGACACCGGGCCAGCGCACGATGAAGGGCACGCGAGTGCCGCCTTCATAGAGGCTGCCTTTGCCGTTGCGCAGCGGGGCGTTGTCCGTGATGTCGCCGGAGCTTTTCATGATGCCTTCTCGCGCATAGCCGCCCACACCGCCATTGTCGCTGGTGAAGATGAGCACCGTGTTGTCCACCAGCTTCAGCTCATCCAGCGTCGCCATGACACGGCCGACGCTTTCATCCACGCTGGCGATCATCGCGGCATACGTGGGATTGTTGTGGCCGCCGACACCGGGCTTGTCCTTGAACTTGGCAATGAGGCTCTCCTTGGCCTGATGCGGAGAGTGCACACCGAAGTGCGGCAGGTAGAGAAAGAACGGCTCGTCCTTCTTGCGGCGGATGAAATCGACGGCCTTGTCGGTCAGGAAGTCGGCGAGGTAAGCGCCTTCCGGCACCTCGACCTTGGGATTGGTGGGGAAGTCAAAGTGCTTGCCCATGCTGACGATGGCTTCGTCAAAGCCACGCTGGCCCGGATGATAGCCATCCTTCTCGCCCAAGTGCCACTTGCCGAACATGGCGGTCGCGTAACCCGCGCTCTTCAGCGCCTGCGGCAGGATCGTGCGGTCCAACGGCAGCGAAGTCACATTGTCCACCGGGCGCAGCGGGCGACTGGACCAATCAAAGCGGTCAATGCCGCCCACGGTGTAAACTCCGGTGCGTGGACCGTATTGCCCGCTCATCAAAGCCGCGCGCGTGGGCTGGCAATTCTGCGCGTGATGATGGCTGGTGAGCTTCAAGCCCTGGCTCGCGAGCCGGTCAATATTCGGCGTCTCGTAATAGTTGCTACCGAAGCACGCGACATCCGTGTAGCCGAGGTCGTCGGCCATGATGAACACGATGTTCAGCTTGCCCGCGAAACCTGACGAAGCGAACGAAAGCAGACCGAGAAGAACAGGCAGAAATTTCATGCGCGCCTGAAACCGGAGCGCATGAACACTTCTTTCGCCTTAAAACTCCCAGCTCAAGCCCACGGCCACAAAGGCACCGGGATCAAGATCGCGCTCTAGCAGCACTTCTTCATTGCCATCACGCAGCTCGATGTCGCCGCCGACATTCACACCCCCACGCAGGCTGATGAAAAGCTTGTCTGCAAGACGGCGCTCGATGGAAGCGGAGAGCGTCCACAGGCTGAGGTCGATCTGCTCCACGCCCGCTTGTTCCTGCACCTGCCAGCTGCCACCGTTTGGTAGGAAGGTCAGACCGAAACGCCAGTCATCGCTGGGCTTGTAGGACACGATGGCCAGGGGCGGCGTGAGCTGCACGCGCCATTGCTCATTCGGCGTCCACACGATGCCGATGCTCGGGTAGGCCTGCACCTCGCCCAAGGAGTAGCTGGCAAAGCCTGCGATGGCCCAGGCGAATTTCGGGCTGGTCTGGTAGCCCCAGAAGCCAAGCACCGAGGCCTGCCAGGCATCGCTGTTAAAGTCGCTGAAATCCGTGCCCACACCGCCGCTCACCTTCAACATGCCGAGCCAACCCGCGTCCTTCGGGAAATGCGCCCAGCGTGCGGAGAGATCAACGCCATGCAGGTCCACCTCGCCAAAGCCCGGCGTCAGGTCGAACTGCGTCCAGTCATACTTCAGCTCCAGCCCATACACATCCGAGCCCGTCTTGCCACCCCAGATCGGCGCATCAAACCGGAAGCTCGACAGGTCCAGGCCACCGGTGCCGTCCTCAAAGTCGAGCGTGTCATTCCAGACCGCCTCCGCACTGATCGACGGCGCGCCAATGCGCATATCGGGAACTCGCGCCGCGTGAACCGGCAGCGCTAAGGCGAGACTGAGGGAAGCAAATAGCTGGGAGGAATGAATTTTCATCGGCAGCACTACGGCCCAGTCACCCGCGCGGTTTCACTATTCGACCAATGTGCCACAAGTGACACCGAGCTGCGACTTCGCGCGCAGGTCACGCCAGAGCGTATGGCCATCGCACTCGCCGCGCAGGAGTTGCTGATATTGGCGGATCGTGTCGCGGGCTTCGTCCCGATTCTCTTCCAGCAACTCCACGCGGTAGTGGCGCAGGCCGATCTTGTGCAGGTCATCAAAGAAGCTCGCGCCGGTCTGGGCTTGGGCATTGAACAGCGTGTTGCGGCAGCCCACATCGGCCTTCAACGGATGCTCCATGCCGATGCGGTCGCGCAGGGTCACGCGATGCTTCTCACAAGGGCGACCGCAGTTGGTGAAGTCCGTGCCGTTCGACATGAAGGCCGCGAAGGCGCAGTGCTCCATGTGGAACATGGGCATGTGCTGATGCAGCGTGATCTCGAACCAGTTCGGCGGCGCGGCATCCAGCAAATCCAGCACTTGCTCCAGGTTCAAGTCATAGCTGATCGTGAGCTGCTCCAGCGCCGTGTTCTGCCGCAGGAAATGCGCGGTCAGCGGGTTGGCCACATTCAGCGAGAAATCGCCGGTCACGCGCAGGCCGGTGCCTTCAAAGAATTGCAGCGCGCCCAGGTTGCGGATCAGCACACCATCAGGAGCGGCGCGTTCGATCAGCTTGAAGAAGCCTGCCTCGGCTGACTTCTGAATGCGCGGCGTGGCCAGGAAGATTTCCGCTTTGTGCTCGTGCTTGCGGATGTGCTGCACGGCATCGCCATAGCGGCGGATGTCTTCGAAATCGACGTAGAGTCGCTGGACGCCCTGCGACAGGGCGATGTCGAGGTGTTCCATGCTGCGGCACAGCACATGCAAGGCGGCAACTTGCGGACTGGATGCCTCGTCGAGCTTCGCATCCGCACGCAGCTCACTGACTTCGTTGCACAGGCTGGTGAGCGAGGCGGTCGGCTCGGCCTTGATCGGTGGAGCACTCGCAGGTTGAGCTTCGACCGCCGCCACCAGATCGCGTCTCATGCGATTCAGTTCGCTGACCGGCACGATGACTTCGCCTTCGACCTCCGAAAGCACCTCGCCCAAGGCATACTCCGTGCCGCCGAGACGGCCAAACTGATCGCGCAACGACTCAACGCTGAGTGGGCGCTTCAGCGCGGCTTGCAGCGGCATCGCGGACTCGATCACGACGCCACGACATTCGACTTTCAGCGGCTCGCCGACCTTGCCAGTGAAGTGCAGATCCAGGGCGTGCTGCTTGCGGATCGGGATCTCGTTTTCAAACGACTGCCGCAGCGCACGATTCAGCGCCGGGTCGCTCGTCTTGTAAACGCAGGTGCCGAGCGGAATGTCGTCCATGCGCAGCAGGTCGTGGCGGAAGGACAGCACATTGTTGTCGAACATCTCATACACGCTGCCGCCCTGCTCATGATTGGTGTCGCGCAGGTTCTCGAAGACCACGCCATCGCCCGGCTTCATCGCGATGTGCAGGGCGTCGAGTTCCAGCGTGTCGCGATTGAGGATGCGCACCACCTTGCCCACATACGGACCGCGCTTCTTGCCATAGCGCGCGCCGACCAGCTCTTGATGATTCACGCCATGCATCCAGCCAGTGGAGAGGCCGCGGGAGAAGGTCATCTCCATCGCATACATGTCCTGCTCGTTGATCGGATCAGGCTGGCTCGCCAAGGCCGCGTCGATGGCCTTGCGATAGGTGCGCGTGACGGCGGCCACGTATTCCGGCGTCTTGAGGCGGCCTTCGATCTTGAAGCTCTTCACGCCCAGTTCGATCAGGCGTGGAATCTCGTGCACAGCGGCCAAGTCTTGCGGGCTGAGCAGGTAGCGCTTGTCGCCCAGGTCGTGCCATTGGCCATCCACGATCATGTCGTAGGGCATGCGGCAAGCCTGCGCGCACTCGCCGCGATTGGCACTGCGGCGGCCAAGTGATTCACTGGTCAGGCACTGACCGGAGTAAGCGACGCAGAGCGCCCCATGCACGAAGGTCTCTAGCGGCACCGGGCTGTCCTTGAAGCGCTCCAGCTCGCGCATTGACAGCTCACGGGCGAGCACGGCTTGGTCAATGTCCAGCTTCTGCGCAAAGGCCAGGCCTTCAGGCGAGGTGATGGTCATCTGCGTGCTGGCATGAAGGCGCAGATTCGGCGTCAGCGTCTTGACCATCCGGGCAAGGCCAAGGTCTTGGACGATGACGGCATCGACCCCCGAGTCCTCCAGCAGCTTCAGCTGCGCGGCAGCGTCTTCCAGTTCGCTGGTGAAGACCAGGGTGTTGAAGGCCACGTAGCCTTTCACGCCATGCTGATGCAAAAAAGTCATCAGCGGCGGCAGGTCCGCCTCGGAGAAATTGTCCGCTCGCAGCCGGGCATTGAAGCGCGGCATGCCGAAGAAGATCGCGTCCGCCCCATTGGCCACCGCCGCACGCGCGCACTCCCAGTTGCCAGCGGGCGAGAGGAGTTCGGGCTTGGTAGGGGATGAGGTCATGGGGGGAGCGAGCATAGCCTTGATTCCGCCAAGTGCGAGAACTCCAAACGCTTTAGTCCTACTCGTCCTCATACTCTTACTCTGGCGGGCTCTCGAAATCAGAGTGCCGTGAATCGAGGACGAGTAAGATTAGGAGGACGACTCAAGCGTTTGGAGCGCTGAGGAGAGAAGGTCGCGAGTCCTAAAAGCAAAAGAGGCGGGGCATGCCTCCCAACACGCCCCGCCCAGGTTACGCAATTGACACAACCAAATGGTCTCCTGCGCATACACACATTACGAAACCGGATTCAAACTGGATGGGGATATTTTTCCTTGCACCCCGCGTCCGTCCGGCGGAGTGCCGCTGGGTGTCCCGCGGTCCGACTCCTGAGCGCCTGAAGCTCGCCCTGCTTTTCTTCCTCACTGCGCACGCGCTGGGCCTGTGGAGCATCAATTTCAGCACCGTGCTGGAAGCTTATGGCTACGCCCACCTAGTGGCGGATGCGTGGGCGACGACGGCCCTGGCGGCCCTGGTTTCCCCCTTGATCGCGGGGGCTCTGGCCGACCAGCGTTACTCCACCGAGCTGGTTCTGCGCTGGCTGGCTCTAGGGGCGGCCTTCTGGCTGACGCTGCTTTTTTACGCCATTGATCAACACTGGCACTGGGCCTGGGTGCTGGCACTGGCGCAGATGCACTCCCTTTGGAGCGTGCCGATGTTCGGTCTGGCGACGAGCTTGGTGACCTCCCGTCTGCACAATCGCTCGCAGGAGTTCGGCCCGGTGCGGGCCGCCGCCACGGTGGGCTGGATGCTGGCCGGGGTGCTGGTCAGCTACGTGCTGCACGCGGATGATTCCGTGGTGGCTGGCTACTCGGCCGCCGTGGCGTGGCTGGCGGTGATCGCCCTGACCTTCATGCTAAAGCCGATCCCGCCCCCCGGGCACAAAGAGCACCGAACGTGGAAGGACCTGCTGGGCTTTGAGGCGTGGTCCCTGCTGAAGAACCCCGACCATCGCGTGGTCTTCCTGGGTGCGGCTTTGTTCAATGCCCCGCTGGCAGCTTTTTATTCGGTCACACCCTCACACCTGAAGGCCCTCGGCATCTCACACACGACCGCTTTCATGAGCATTGGCCAGATCATGGAAGTCGTCGGCCTCTTCGCGCTGGCCTGGCTGGTGGGGCGCTACCGGCTGAAGTGGCTATTCATCGCGGGTATGGCAGTGGGAGCGCTTCGCTACTTTGTGTTCGCCATGAACACGCCGTGGGCGATGGCGTTCGGCATCTTCCTCCATGGCATCTGCTTCACCTTCTTCTTCATGACGGCGCAGGTGTATCTGGATCAGCGTATCCCGCCTGAGATGCGGTCTCGCGCCCAGGCGCTGCTGTCTCTGATGATGTCTGGCATCGGTAGCTTTCTCGGTTATGAAGGCTGCGGCCTGTGGCGGCAGATGTGCGGCGGCGCGGCGCAGACCGACTGGCACACGTATTGGTTGGGGCTGGCCGGTGTCATCCTGATGATTATGCTATGGTTTGCTTGGTGCTATCAGGGCAAGCAGAGGGAAGAAGAAAGTGCTAAGTGCTAAGTGCTCAGGCTCTGAACTCCTCAATTGCCGGAACCCAACTGAGAACTAAGCACTGAACACTCTTTTTCCCATGGCCACAGAACTCTACCTCGGAATCGAAGGCGGCGGCACGCGCTCCACGCTGGTGCTGGCCGATGACGAAGGCCGAGCCTTGGCTGAACTGCACGGCGGCCCGGCCAATCTGAAGCTGATCTCCGAGGCACAGCTGGTGGGCCTACTGCGCTCCTTTCATGCACGACTGCCGAAGACGAAGCTGCCACTGAAAGCCGTCGCGATTGGTCTAGCTGGCGCGCGCACGGTCGCTGACCACGACCGCATTCGCCGGGCAGTGGAACGGGTCTGGCCGCAGGTGCTCTGCCATGCATCGGGCGATCTCGACACGGCGCTGTCGGCCGCTCCGCTGGCAAAAGGAGCCGAGGCGCGGGTGCTCATCCTCAGCGGCACAGGCAGTTGTTGCTTCGCCCGCACCCTGGATGCCCGCACGGCCAAGGTCGGTGGTCGTGGGCACATCATCGGGGATCGTGGCAGCGCGTGCGACATCGGCCAACGAGCGCTGAAGGCGCTGATGGCGCACTACGACCACACCGGTAAGTGGCCGAAGCTGGGCCAGCACATCCTTAGCTCGCTGGTGCTCAATGAACCCGACGATTTGATCCCCTGGTCCATCGACGCCAAGAAGACCGACATCGCTGCGCTAGCGACCGCCGTCTTCGCCGCCGCGAAGGAACGCGACGCGCTCGCCCAGCAGTTGCTGAAGGAAGCCTCGCAATCTCTTGCCGCCGATGGCCATGCCTGCGCCCAGCGAGTGTGCAAGCGCAGCGCACGCGTGCAATTCGTCTTCAACGGCGGCGTGCTCATCAAGAATCCGTCCTTTGCGCAAGCGGTGGCCAAGCAGCTCAAGAGCCAGTGGCCGAACGCCATCATCACCAAGGTCCAAGGCCCGAGCGCCTGGGGTGCCGTCGCGCTGGCGATGGAAGCCGCGAAGTCCAGCTCGGCCAAGCCGCAGCCCCTGGTGCCTGCGGACATCGTGGGCTTGCCAGCCGATCATCCGGCGTTTGATCGTGAGCTACTGAAGAACTCACCCACCGAGCAACGCAATCCGCGCTCGACCAAGCTCGATACGCTGCCTTTGCCAGCGGCGGTGGAGCTGATGCTCAGAGAAGACGCCACCTTGCCCGAGGCCTTGCGCAGCGAGCGTTCGGGCATCGTGTGGGTAATTCAAAAGGTGATCGCCGCCTTCAAGAACGGAGGTCATCTGTTCTATGTTGGCGCTGGCACCAGCGGACGCCTCGGCGTGCTGGATGCGAGCGAGTGCCCACCCACTTTCCGCGTGCCACGCGAGCAGGTGCAGGGCATCATCGCGGGTGGTCAATGTGCGCTCTGGAGCGCGGTCGAGGGCGCGGAAGATGACTCGAACGCGGGTGCCGAAGCGGTGAAACATCGCGGCCTGGGCAAGACGGATGTGCTGATCGGCATCGCCGCCAGTGGACGCACCCCCTTTGTTTGGGGCGCGCTGGCTCAAGCTGCGGCGCAGGGCACGACGACGGTGCTGGTGTGCTTCAACCCCGGCTTCAAAAAGCTGCGCAAGCGCCTAGGGCTCTTTTTGCCGGACAAGATCATCGCACCAAACCTCGGCCCCGAAGTGTTGACCGGTTCAACGCGTTTGAAGAGCGGCACCGCCACCAAGCTGCTGCTGAACCTGTTCACCACGCTGGCCATGACGCACAGCGGCAAGGTGATTAGCAACCTGATGGTCGACCTGAACCCGTCGAATGTGAAGCTGCGCGTGCGCGCCATCGGCATCGTGCAACAGCTCACCGGCAGCGACGAAGCCGCTGCCTGCGAGGCACTGGAGCGAAGCGGCTGGGTGGTGAAAGATGCGTGGGAGCGGCTGAGGCGCCGGTAGGGCGCTGTTCGTAGCCCGCCGCGTGGGGCCAAGAGGCTTAGCAGATCGCGCTAGCGAAGTGGTCCGCATCGCCCCGATGCGGCTGCCGCACGGGGACCGTGCGGACCACTTTGGCAAGCCGCAACAAAGTGTGCGTTCAGATGCAGACTTTGTCTTTTGTGCTTCCGTCGCCGCATGACTTTCATCGACCGACTGCTCCAAGACGAAGCTCTTCGCCTTGCGGAATTCCCTGTGGCGGAGAAGTCCATCTTCATGGCCCATGCGGGCGTGACCATCCTGCCGCGTCGCGCAACGAAGGCGATGCAGGACTATTTGGAAGGTGCCTGCATGGCCATGCAGGAGTTTCCGGCAGCCTGGCGTGCGATGACAGAGACCCGCGCGCTGTCCGCGAAGCTGATCGGTGCCAAGGCGAACGAGATCGCGCTGCTAGGACCCACGTCGGTGGGTTTGAGCCTGGTCGCCAATGGACTTGACTGGCAGCCGGGCGATGAGGTGGTGTGCTACCTGGATGACTACCCGGCCAATGTGTATCCGTGGATCGAGCTTCAGCGGCGTGGTGTGGTGGTGAAGTTCTTGCAACCTGCACAGCTCGGTGTGATTTCGCCAGAAGTCGTAGAGCAGGCATTAACAAGCAAGACCCGACTCGTTGCTCTCGCCTCGTGCCATTTCCTGACCGGCAACCGCATTCAGATCGATGTCATCGGCCAGTTGCTGCACGAGCGTGGCATTCTGTTTTGCCTAGATGCGATCCAAACGGTGGGCGCATTCGAGACGCTGGTGACGCATGTCGATTTCCTCAGCGCCGATTCGCACAAGTGGATGCTTGGCCCTATGGCGGCGGGCATTGTCTATGTGCGCGAGGGATTGCAGGAGCGCCTGCGCCCAACGTTGATCGGCGCATGGAACGTGCACAGTCCGCAGTTCATCGCGCAAGAAGAGATCGTGTTTGAAGCCGGTGCCCGGCGCTATGAACCGGGCGTGCTGAACATGGCTGGCATCCTGGGCATGAAGGCCAGCATCGAACTGCTGATGGAGGCAGGCATTGAGAATGTCAGCGCTCGGCTCCTCGATCTGCGCGAGTGCTTGAAGCATCACCTTCAGCCGCTGGGCTTTGACTTCATCGAGCCCGGCGAAGGCTGTCTGCCTTCCGGTATTTGCACCGCGACTTGGCGTGGGGGCGATGCAGAAAAGCTGTTCAACCACCTCGCAGCGAATCACGTCAATGTGTCGCATCGTCATGATCGCGCGGGCACGGCGTATCTGCGCTTTAGCCCTCATTTCTACAACACGGAAGCCGAGGTCAAGCGCATCGCATCGCTCGTGGCACAGGTGGGATAATGTGTCTGGTTGTGACCAGTCCTTTGCACTGGTGCAAGAACAGCGCTTCTGATTCGATAAGTCTTTTCTCTTTATGTCCGCTGAAGCCAAACTCCAAGCCCTGGGTCTCGAATTGCCTGCCGCCCCGCCCAAGGGTGGCGTTTACAAGCCCGTCGTCATCGTGGGCAACCTCGCCTACGTGTCTGGCCATGGCCCGTTTTGCAGCGACGGCAGTTACTTGACCGGCCGTGTCGGCGCTGATCTTGATCTCAACGAGGGCAAGGCCGCCGCCAAGCAAACAGCCCTCGCACTGCTAGCCACGCTGAAGCAGGAACTCGGCAGCCTGGATCGTGTAAAGCGCGTGATCAAACTGCTCGGCATGGTCAACAGCACGCCCGAATTTGGCGATCATCCCAAGGTCATCAATGGGTGCAGCGAACTCTTCGCCCAAGTCTGGGGAGACGAAGCTGGCATTGGTGCTCGCAGTGCGGTCGGCATGGGCTCGTTGCCTGGCGGCATCGCGGTGGAGATCGAGGGCATCTTTGAGATTGCCTGAAAGCCAGGAGCACCGCGGAAACCAATGACTGATGACTCATGACTAATGACAAAAACGCTTGGTATCACGTCGAAGACGAAGGCACCATCGCCACGCCTGCTCTGTTGCTTTACCGCGAGCGCATCGAGCACAACTTGCAGTTAATGTTGCACATTGCGGGTGGCCCGGAGCGGTTGCGTCCGCATGTGAAGACGCACAAGCTGGGGCCACTCATCGCGCGGCAGGTGGAGTTGGGCATCACCAAATTCAAATGCTCGACTATTGCCGAGGTGGAGATGACGGCGGATGCGGGCGGCACGGACATTCTTTTGGCCATGCCCGCAGTTGGGCCGAATGCACATCGACTGGCCGAGCTGGCGCTGAAGTTCCCGCAGGTGACCTTCTCGACGATTGCCGATGACGAGGAGACGATCCGCATCATCGCAGGGGCTGCGCAGCAGCATCGCCTGGACCTAGGCGTGTATCTGGAAGTGGACTGCGGCATGGGCCGCACCGGCATCGTGCCGGGGTCACATGCGGCGCTGATCGCGCACATGATCAAGGATGCACCGCGACTGCACTTCGCAGGCATTCACGCCTATGACGGGCACATTCACGATGCCGATTTGGACGTGCGGCGTCAGCGCTGCGAAGAAGCCTTCGCGCCCGTGCTGGCGCTGCGGCAGCAGTTGCAAGGCGAAGGCTTGATCGTGAAGGAACTAGTGGCAGGCGGCTCGCCCACGTTTGGCATTCATGCCGAGCACGCGGATCGCACGCTGAGCCCCGGCACGACGGTGCTGTGGGACTTCGGCTATGGCGACAAGCATCCTGATTTGCCCTTCCTGCCCGCAGCAGTGCTGCTGACACGCGTCGTAAGCAAGCCCGGCAACGACCGCATTACCCTCGACCTCGGCCACAAGTCGGTCGCGCCGGAGAATCCGCATCCGCGCGTGCGTTTCGAGGAGTTGCCCGAGGCCAACTTCCTCATGCAAAGCGAGGAGCACTTGGTCATCGAGCTGGAGCAGCGCGAGCGCTTCGCCATCGGTCAAGCCCTGCACGGCATTCCCCGCCACGTGTGCCCCAGCGTGTCGATGCACGGCGAGGCTATCGTCATTGATCAGGGCAAGATCGCAGATCGCTGGCCGATCACGGCGCGGAACCGGCGGATCACGATTTGAAGCAAATCAAAAGTCGTTAAGCCGCACGACCGCCAGGGCTAGAATAAAGAGAAGCAGTGGCACAAGCACCAGCTTCACATAGTCGCTGCCTCTCTCCTGCATGAGGTCTTTGCTGCCGTTAGGATTATAGCGCTGAATCTCAAGCTCCTTCCAACGCTCTTCCTGGGTCACCTCATGCTGTGCGGCGAATGCTCTGGGATCACTGTTCGTTTGCGATTCAATGGCCGTCACCAAACTAGCGTCACTCGCCAGAATGCCACTGACACAGCCGAACACAAGCAGGACCACAAGCCGAGCACATGCGACAAACGAGGGCAGCTTTAGTTTGGGAGGATAAATTATCGCCATTCTCTTAGACAGCCTAGATATTCTGCACCTAACCGCTTGGCAACACTTTTCTTGGTTACCTCATGCTATGAGGCGAATACCCTGAGATCACCGTTCGTTTGCGATTCAATGCCCGTCAGCAAATGAACGTCACTGGCCTTAACGCCACTGACACAGCCGAACACAAGCAAGGCCACAAGCCGAGCGCATGCCACAAACGAGACCTGTTTTAATTAGGTGGGCCAAATTATAACAAATCTCTTAGATATTATAAACGTTTGAAACCCGAGCTCATTGTCTAGCAAAACATCTGCGACATACAGGGGAATTCCTTCAAAGGTGAAGCACCGCCAAACGGCCATTTTCGTTGTCGCCAAGCAGGATTGGCCTCGTTAAGGTAAGATTGTTATGGCCTCACTAAACAAAGTTATGTTGATCGGGAACCTCACGCGTGATCCAGAGGTTCGTTTTACTCCCAAGGGCAGTGCTGTCTGCGATCTGGGGATCGCGGTGAATCGCACGTATGTGACAGATTCTGGCGAGAAAATGCAGGAGACCACCTATGTCGATGTGGTCGTGTGGTCGCACCTGGCGGAGCTGGCGGGCAAGTATCTGCGCAAAGGCCGCGCGGTGTTTATTGAGGGTCGCTTGCAGATGGATTCCTGGGAAGACAAGGCCACGGGCCAGAAGCGCAGCAAGATTCGTGTGGTGGCGGACAACCTCCAATTCCTCGACAGCAAGCGCGAAGGTGAGGAAGGTGGGCCGCCCAGCGGTGGCTACGGTGGTGGCGGTTCTGGCGGCGGCTATCAGCAGCCCAGCCCGCGCCCTGCGAGCCGCCCAGCCGCGTCGCCCCAGCAACGCCAAGCACCACCGCCACGGCAAGCTCAGAACGATGAGTTTGGCGATGGGCCGATCACCGACGGCCTGGATGATGACGAGATTCCGTTCTAGCCCTCGCTGACCACGTTTCATCATTGTGGATCCTGGCGTCACCTCTCGTCGGACCTTCCTCACATCATCACTCGCCGCAGCGGGTTCGGCCCTGAGCCTGCCTGCGCTGGCGCGAGATTGGTCGGGTCAAAATCCAGTCCGCTACCCCGATCCCCACATCGTGGTCATTGAGGACGCCTTCAGCAAATACAATCTGGGCAATACCTCGATCCAACGCCTGCACACGGGCGCGCTTTGGGCGGAAGGTCGGGCCTGGAATGCCGTGGGACGCTATGTCTTGTGGAGCGATATCCCGAACAATCTCCTGCTTCGCCGCTTGGATGACGACGGGCACGTGAGCACTTTCCGCCACCCGTCGGGCAACAGCAATGGCAACACCTTCAACTTCCAAGGGCGGCAGCTCAGTTGCGAGCATGGGAATCGCCGTGTGGTCCGCTACGAGCACGATGGCAAGGTAACGGTCATCGCCGAAAAGTTTGAAGGCAAGCCACTGAATGGGCCGAACGACATTGTCGTGCATCCCAATGGCAGCATTTGGTTCACCGATGCCGACTAAGGATCCATGATGAACTACGAGGGCAACAAGGGCGCGCTGGAATTGAAGGAAGCCGTCTACCGCGTCGATGCCGCCACAGGCAAAATCGAGAAAGTGACCGATGGGCTGGCCAAGCCCAACGGTCTCTGCTTCTCACCCGACTACAAGAAGCTCTACATTGCCGACACGGGCGCGCCGAAGAACAATCCTGGCCTTCGAGATTGAAGACGAGAAGACGCTCAAGGGCGGCAAAGAGTTGGTCGACATGAACAAGGTCTGGAGCACCATTGGTGCCCTGGAACAAACCATGGGAAGCGATGGCACAGGACTGAGTGGCAGGTTGAAACGTGCCCTTGACGGACCAGGCACTGGCGCTCTGCCAACAACTGGCGGCGGCTCCGACGGCATTCGCAGCGATGTCGATGGCAATCCCTGGTTCAGCGCTGGCTGGGTAGGCGATGGTTTCGGCGGCGTGCAATGCTACTCGCCCGAAGGCCAACTCATAGGCCAGATCAAGCTGCCGGAGATTTGTTCCAACCTGTGCTTCGGCGGCGAGAAGCGGAACCGCCTGTTCGTGATCGCCAGCACCTCGCTGTAGGCAGTGTATGTGGAATACGCAAGGCGCGCACTTCTGTTAGCAAATGCCGCAAGCGCTTTTCTGTGGCAGAAATGGCAGTTTTAGAAAACGACAAAGTTTAACTTGCCTTAACAACTCCGACCGTGTAAATCAGGCGGCTCAACCCTCCTCTACAACAATGAAATCACTCATCACTATCCTTGCGACAGCAGCGCTGGCTTCCAGCGTTTTTGCAGGCCCGGTTTCCTCCGGAAAAAATGCCAAGGCTCCTGTGGCCCCAGCTCCAGCCCCTGGCTGCGATGCTTTCGGTCCTGGCCTTAACTTCGATGTCTTCGCTGGCGCGTTCATCCCTGACTCGGGTGACTCCGAGCTTGGCGGCGGCGTGGGCGTTGGTTACTTCTTCAACCGCTTCGTCGGATTGGACCTGAACTATGGCGTGTATGCTACCGAAAGCGAGCATCACCAGTTCGACGGTAACCTCGTCCTCCGCGCTCCGATCGACAGCCTCTGCATTGCTCCTTACGCACTGGTCGGCGGTGGCTTCTCCACCAACGGTTCCACCGACGGTCTGTATCAAGTCGGCGGCGGTCTTGACGTCCGTCTCCAGAGCCTGAGCAACCTCGGCGTCTTCGCTGAAGGCCTGTATCACTTCGGTGACGAAAATCCTGACTTCACCACGGTTCGCCTTGGTCTCCGCATTCCTTTCTAAGAGGTCTGCGAAGGATTTTTGAATCTGATTCAATCTTGAGAGGGAGCGGGCAACCGCTCCCTCTTTTTTGTGTCCACTTCCCGGTCACATCAAGCTCATCGCATCCACATCCCATGTGACGATGACATCGTCAGGAAAGGTCATCGCCTTGGCCGTCTGTTGAACGAGGCGAGCCAGTGCACGGATGCGGGGCGAACGCAGCAGCAATTGAAAGCGGAACTGGCCGTGTGCCTTCGCTAGAGGTGAGGGAATCGGATCGCTCATGCGCATGTCGGGTGCGAGGGCATCGCGCAGGCGCTTGGCGAGATTGGCCAGCACGAACTCGGCGCGGCCAGCGTGCTTGCTTCGGCTGGTGATGAGTACCACATGATCATTCGGCGGGTAATGCAGCGCCTTGCGCTGATCGAGTTCCTGCTGGGCAAAGCCTTCGTAGTCGCCGTGGCGGGCGAACTGCACCGCCGGACTGTGCGGCGCGAAGGTCTGCACGACGACTTCGCCCTTCACCTCGCCGCGACCCGCACGGCCTGCGACCTGAGTGAGCAGTTGGAAGGTGCGCTCAGCCGCCCGGAAATCCGGCAGGTTCAGAGCCAGATCGGCATTGAGCACGCCCACGAGCGTGACATTGGGGAAGTCGAGTCCCTTGGCGATCATTTGCGTGCCGACCAACATGTCGAGCTTCTGCGAGCGGAACTCGCGCAGCGTGTCGCGCAGTTGGTTTTTGCGCTGCATCGAGTCGGTGTCCACGCGGGCGAGGCGGGCCAGCGGAAAGGT
>Ga0247832_1002980_pt1 | contig 24305 bp, 18 predicted proteins | sample LaCruzMarch2015__10_FD_192407 | JGI IMG/M metagenome (GOLD analysis project Ga0247832, IMG submission 192407) | Freshwater microbial communities from meromictic Lake La Cruz, Castile-La Mancha, Spain - LaCruzMarch2015_4m | ecosystem: Environmental > Aquatic > Freshwater > Lake | place: Spain... | reverse complement strand
GTGAGAGCGTGACAGAGAGACAGACAGAGAGAGCAATAAGGGCTGCCGGGCTTTAGGAGTACCTCCAAAAGAATAAGGGCTGCCGGGCTTTAGGAGTACTCCAAAAGAATAAATCTTATGTCGTCCCCCGTTTTCGTCTTCCCGCCACATTGGCTGGACCGTCTAGGTAGCACCCCCCACACAACCTCCGGACAAATAATAGTAGAGCGGCTATTGCTCTTCACTCCCGTCTCGATCGAATATCGATCTCCATCTTCTACAGCCCCTCTCTGTTTTTTCCGTATTCACCATCAACCAAGCTACATTATTTTCATCGTCGCGACGTACCCGGTAAGTCTGCTGTTGTCGCAATATACTATTAATCGAGGAGAGCCCGCCAAGAGCCAACTCCACGTTCTTTTTCTGGTCACGACGTAGATAAGTCACTAACATAATACAGCCAATATATAGTCCTACTTTCAATGCTGTGTTGAAGATATGAAATCTTGGCTTCTTTACGTATGCATCCTCAAAACTTTTGCCAGAGCCACACGTGAAGATCTAAAAGCAGGCGTCGATCGATTGAATTCTGATGTAATTGAATTACGCAATGCAGTTGAACAAGCGATAACGAATCGTTGTGATAGTATCGAAGGATGTTATAAATCGTCATACGACGAGTGTCGATCTAAATATACCACTGATCAGTATTGTCCATCACTTGACGAACTGGGATATACCATTAGAGATTGTGGATCAGGTACAAGGTGCAACGGCCTGTTTGACAATTCCATCACCACTGTTCGTATACCAGCCAACGAGGCAACAGGGAATAATGGCAATCCAGAAAAGATTGAAGTAATTGAAGCTGTTTGCTACTCACGCTCTGCTGAAGAGTGGATGTTGAATAAGTACAACGAAGATAAACAATTATGGAATTCATTAGGCGTCGAATCACCTCGCATGTTCTTTGGTAGCTCGGGTGGCGTATTCCGTGTATTCCCCGCTTCACATTCACGTGTATGCGGTAAATATGACCCACGGATTAGACCATGGTATCAGGCGCTATTGCCTTCAACGGTTAGTAATAAAGCGAATGGTCGAAAGGTCGTTATAGTTATGGATACAAGTCGCAGTATGAATGCACCGCTAAACGAATACGCAACAAAATTATCATTCATGAAGGATGCAGTAATTGCAACTGTCAGTGCACTCTCAGAATTGGCGTCTATATCTGTAATTCAATTTGGTGAGTCGGCAGAAGTGGTTGGACAATTGGCAACTGATGATCCTCTTCTCTGGGTGAGTGCAATTCCAGAGAATAAAGACAGGATAATTAGTGCCATTACAAATATACAAGTGAATGGTCGATCGAATGTTAATGCAGCAATTCAGTTTACTTTCGATCTCATTCGGAAAAACTTGATTAGTGGAGAAGATACAAATGAATGTGGATTGGAAAACATCGCACTTCTAATCTTTTCCGATGGTGATTACACAACGATGAACATTTCGAATGAGAATATTGTGGACATCTTCGTTTCGAATGTTAATGACATTGAAACTCTAGGAGACTATACTCTTGCAACGTTTTTATATTCAATCGGTAACACAAATCCGAATCAAGTGATGAAGGAAATATCTTGTGCAGTGGATGGATATTGGACTCCAGTTTCGGACACGTCGACTCCAGGCGAAATTACTGGGGGGTATCAGACATATTTTAGTACACCCATGAGCACGGATGACTTTTTCAATTACACACATTGGTCTGAGCCATATGTCTTTACCTCCAGTAACTCAACTGGATATACTGTGTCAGCTCTTGTTTATAATCGAGATGTTGAGCCACCTCAATTTATGGGGGCAGTTGGGATGGATATTTCGTTAGAGGCTGCAATGAATTTATACGGCTCAACATCAATGGAAGAAACACAAAAAGTAATGAATGACATTATTATCAATATCCGAGAGACGGAATTTAATGCGACGTGCGAACAACAGAGGATAAATTTGACTTATTGTGAAACTCAGTCGGTGCGTTATCTAGCAGGTGGTATCGGTGCCATTTGCTTTCCTACTGAAATATTTAATGAGCAGGCTGCCACTGAGAATGCAACCATTACCACTGAAAATGCCACTGCTATCGAGAACGCAACCATAACCACTGAGAATGCGACTATTTTTCGGCTGCTCCAGAGTGAATCATTGGGAGACCTTACTCTGCTGAATTGCAGTAAAGCGTTTCTTTCTCCATGTCCAGGCTATGACGAATATCCGGATGATGTGTGGCAGAATGTGATCTTTCAGAACAAATCATCATATACTGATAGAGTGTGTTGTGAGGTGGGAACAAATATTAACTCTGATCAATGCCCTGCGTTAGAGGAAAAGGAAAACCTCGATGACAAAATATCAAAGGCTGCAAGTGAGTTATACAAGACTTGTTTATGTATCTTTATTGTGAATTATTCTCACCATCACCATCAGTTTTTGGGCTCCTATTCAGTGCGTTGACGGTACTTGAGATTATTGGTTGTTATTTTTGCTTTTACTACAAGAAGAAGCATAAGAGGGATGATTAGAGTAGCCGCGAGAGAAAAGAATAGATTCTTATACATATTTACTGTTTTTTCTCGTCTACATCATCGGGACCTTGCACAAAAATGTCAAATAGAGCAGGCTGCGGTATTTCCATGCCAGTAAATAAGTCGACTATGTAGCATCCCTGCACAGTAAACAAGCCTGCCACTAATGCCACTAACCGAACATCAATCGTACAACTACCTCCCGAGGGTGGGACTTCCCCTAAACAAATAAAACTCGCTCCACAAACAACTACACCCGTCATTTCAGAGAGCCGTAGTTGCAGTTGTAGACTCATTTTTTGGCTAGAATGGTTGACAATCAGAAGTGATACTTGTGCTGGAACTGACAAAGTCATGGATGATGGAGGATCAATAGGCTCAACAGTTACTGGGAGCAATTCGTCTAAACTTCCATCACCATTTCTCTGTCCTGACGAGGCTCGCTGTGCAGCAGCCGATGCAACATCGACCGAAAGACCACTCCTATGTACTACAAATTTGGGCCTATCTTCATTTATTTCATGATGGAGGTACGATGTAGGAGGACAAACAACCACATTCGAACGTACTACTCCCTCGTCACCCATTGCCTTGTAATATGTCAAGACGGCTTGTCCAAGATCATCGTAGCATGCTATCCCACTTAAATCCGCTGCTTCAGATTCAGCGCTTACACGGAATAAATAACGATATTCCTCCCCAGGCTCAAGTCGTGCACATGCATCAAATAATTGAAGAGCAGTTCGTGGTTTGTCGGGATCTGGATTATCATGAGATTTAATTTCCTCCGCAATCAAACCCGAAGCGGCTTCAAATCGTACAGAATCGATCGTTAATGCACCTGCCCCCAAGGGTTGTTTCTCTTGAACATTTTCAACATTGATAGACACAAGACACGTAGCATCTCCACCACGCATTACAGTTTCTGTAATACGCAAAGGTCTGGTAACATTAAAACGATAAAATTTTCGCAGACTCTTTGACCCATTGGATATGTAGCCAACCTCAACTCGTAATATATGCTGACCTTCTTCATCTAGTCTACGCGAGACGATGGCATCCACTCCACCCTTGGGATCTATATCACACGGTGAATTGTCAAGACGTGATGGCAAAACTATTCGGCGTGTAGGTGTTTGGAGTTGAGAACTAACAGTCAACCCTCGAACTGAAAACTCTGCAGATGGATTTAATACACCCAGATATGCAGAGAATGTTTCGCCTATATGAATCACACCGAAGGAATCGGGCAGCATTAGCGTCGATGTCAGTTCACAAATACCTTTGTTGAGTTGCAATCCAGTTTGACGGAGATGCGGCGCCTGCAGACGCATCACCTTTAGAGTCGGAGCAGCTGACGGAGTTATGTCGTCCATGGCAAGGGCCGTTGCAGACGCAGCCATACGTTTCGTTGTTGCATTGGTCGTCATGGGTAGAGCACTTACCCCTCTAGGGAAAATGTCCCCATGCTTTAATCTTCCTTTCCCGCCCACTTTGTCCTCCTTTGCATCTTCCGCAGTCGTGATGTTGTTCGAATAACTAGTATCTACACCCTCCTCCTCCTCCTCCTCCTCCTCCTCCTTCTCCTCACGTTCTCAACTCATTCGGTCCACGAACAGATTCTCGTCCGTATAAGTCAATTATTACTCCCATGTACCCATGTATGCATCCTCATTATCAATTGGATCTGGTAATTGTGGCATCTATTACTATTACTGTACTACTTCTTGGCGTCTCATCGGTGTGTTCCTTTGCCTCGATTCCGCACGACGTTGTTGTTGCTCCTCCATCAATAATACGGCAAACACAAAAGACGAAGAAATGCTTCTTCCGATATATAGCTATGTCGAGTGCATCCGGCGACGATGATGTTGTGCATAGCGGAGATAATCATAACGCTCCAACAGAGTTTACTCGAGCTGAGATTAATGAAATGGAGACACTGATAGATTCCCTCTCGAGGGAAGCTGACGATGATATACGACGTAAACGCTTGGCGGACATGCTTGATGTAGAGCTTGCTGCGGATGCATCGAATGCTGAATCATTTACAAAGCTATTTCAATTATCACTCGATAATATCGGGGAAAGAGTACAAGCTACTGCCCGGGAATTAGCCATTGAGAAACAGCAGCAGGAGGAGCTACAATTGGCAGATATTTATGATGCGGACAATGCAGGGAATCCAATCGAAGACGATGTCGTGGTCCGACGCGAAAAAAGTGAGGAAGAGCTACAGCTGTGGGCATTGATAGATATGATGGTGCAAAGTAAGACTCGAATCAAGAACAGCATTAGGAACAATACGATGTCCTAGTCTACCAACATAAATTTGACAGATTAATCGTTACAATGCTAATTCTTGATCTCACAACTGTCATGAAACGATACTCCACCAGGCCAAAGGTGGATACATCAAGCTATCCGTAGCATCTATAGGTATAGCTTTCCAATCAATTTGAATCGTCGAGAGTATGCACGAATCCAAAACATATTCTCATTAGAAGATGCCCTTTTTCATTGTCTCTTGGAAGATCTTATTATGCTTTTCAACGACAGCACGCCTCTGGAGCTTGTTGGCTGCAGTGAGACATCCATTCTCAGGAGTCCACGGATCATCCGCGATGAATGCAAGCGCAATCAACTTTTCATTGCCACCCAGCCCAGCATTTTTATGCTCACGTGCCATGTCGTTCATAACAGCATCGTACAACTCCTTTGAGTCTTTGATCGTGTTGAAATCACCCGCAATCCCATTCTCCTTCGCCCAGTTCATGATAACAACCTGATTTAGCTGCATAAGTGCGATAGGACGATCCATGTCTCCATCTCCGTAGCAGCAAATCCCACCAGCAAGTGCATCAACAAACTTGCTGTTTCCGTAAGTCATTTCCATGTTTTCAACTGCAATATATTCACCACCCTTTAATTTGACTGAACAAGATTATTTTCGAGAGAGGGATAGATAGAGTTAACAAAGATTCGGCATGATTGAAAAGAAGTACCCCATCACGGCTAATTGAAACTCACTCAAATTTTTCTTCCGGTCGACAATTTGAAGACTGCCATCATATGCAAATTGACCAATGTCACCAGTGTGGAACCAGCCATCATCTTCAAACTCTTTCTTGGTCTCATTGTGCATCATGTAGTACCCCAAACCGACGTTGCCACCCTTGACCCAGACTTCGCCACGACCAAATATTGGGTCTCCATTCACATCCCTACGGTCAGTGGAGAGGTATGGCAATCCAGCTTTATCGTTGATCTCGGGACATGACACCAACTTCACTTCCACAGATGGAATCGGCACCCCCGCAATACCACATCGATCATCCGCAAAATCTTGAATAGTCAACCCAGCACAAGTCTCAGTTAGCCCGTAACCTTGACCCATGGGAATGCCAAAGCAGGTACTAACAAAGTCCTGCACATCCTTATTCAATGGTCCGCCTCCAGACACACCGACACGCAACCTTCCACCCGACACCGCCGCAAACTTCTTGAATACAAGTGCGTTGAATAGTGGGGTATCAAATCCAAGCTTTCGAGCACGCATACGTGTTTCGAATGCCGTATCCACGAGGAATCGACTCAACTTTGACCCAGATGCGACCTTGGCCTGTACTCCCTTCTTAATCAAATCCCATATCTTAGGTACACCCACCATGAGTGTTGGTTTGTATGCCTCAAGTGAGCCAATGGGATATGACCCAGATGTCGTGAGGGTACGTAAACCCGCGTAGCAAAGACATGCTCCCATACCCAAGGACGTAACCTCGGCAACGAATTCAAAGATATGTGCCAGGGGAAGGTAACAAATAATCGAATCACTCTCTTTAATGATATCACCGCCCAATGTCGTACTAGCCAATACATTCCTGTGTGTCACGACGACGCCCTTGGGTTTTCCTGTAGAATAAATGGGAAGAGAGGGGGGAGAGAAAAAGAGAAGAGAGGGGGAGGGTTAGATTAGGACATCTGATTGAAAAATGAAAAATCAAATATGCTCACCTGTCGAGCCAGATGTGTACATAATAACAGCAGTTGTATCCGGCGTTGGAGGGACGACCGTAAATGCCTTGGTATCACCCGCAGAAACAAAGTCATCAAATGAAACCACAGATACATCCTTCGGTGATGTTCCCAAATCAACTTTCTCACCCATTGCAATCATATTGTTCGTATATATGATGCACTTGAGCGTGGGCATTTTTGTAATCTTCTCCAATAGGACTTTGACACTTTTCTTATTACATACAATAGCACGAATCTTTCCATCATTGATCGAATCAATGACTGCATCAATCCCAAGTGTGGCATATACTGTCGTGATGCTAATACTTTGAGAATATGCACCCAGGGCTGCAATCATCCATTCCGAGCAGGTATTTTCAAAGATTGCCAATGTACATGCCGTGGTTAGTTGGTCCAGTGTCGATGTACGAGGAGCGGCCACAAGACCTGCTGCACGTAAAGAGGCACCAAATTGCAGTGATTCACGATGTACTTGATCAAAGGTTCGATAACTAATGTCGCCAAATTTCTCAATTTTAGGTGTATGCGGACCAAGATATTCACGTTCACCCATCGCATTCCGCGGTCCATACTTCGTAAAGGCATGTTGAGCCAGTTCATATATTGTCGTTACACCCTCGACATTTGTGTACTTCGGTTTGCCCTTGTATTCAGCATGCACACGATGGGATTCATCATTACCCACGGGTACTGACCGCAATGGCGTGGGGGTAAAGAATTTCCTGAGCACGCCGATCCATTGGAATGTAATGAGTGCGATCTAAGATAAAATTCGAAGTTAGTACTGATCCTAAAACTAGTAAGGAGAACTTTTTCTAATGGCCACTTACGAACAGATCAATCGACACCAATACGATCTTCAGCACGAGGAAGGCAATGCTCATGTTTAGGGACGATACGATAATAATTCCGCGGATCGGGTGTATCTAGTTCCCGCATAATCCAAGATTCAACATCCATCCTTCTCCTTCCAGTTTTTTTCTTTCGTCGTCTTTGTCTTGAAATTTTAGAGGAACGGCTTCCGATTTGTAGCATTGTTATACAGTTGGTTGGTCCGGAGCCAGCTAAACAATAATCAGATGGTAAAAGCAGCACGACGGCAGTTGGCCAAGTCAAGCTCGACGGTCAATATTGACGACTTGTATGACTATTTGGAAGTCGACTCGACGAAGGGCCTAACATCCACACAGGTCGAGGCCAAGCGTGACGAGTATGGATGGAATGAACTCGACAAGGAGGATGCCACGCCATTATGGAAACTCGTATTAGAGCAATTTGATGACACGCTCGTGAAGATATTATTGGCGGCAGCGGTGGTATCGTTTGCACTTGCCTACTTTGATGATAAGGGCGAGCATGCCGATGAGGAGGGCATATTGGCCTACATTGAACCCATTGTTATTCTTGTTATATTGATACTGAATGCCATCGTGGGGGTATGGCAAGAGGCGAATGCTGAGGCTGCATTAGAGGCACTGAAGGAATTACAGTCCGAAACAGCGCGGGTATTACGGGATGGGAAAATGTCTACAATTAATAGTAAGGAACTCGTCCCCGGAGACATAATTGAAGTAAAGGTTGGTGATCGTATCCCAGCCGATGCACGCGTTATTGCACTCAAGACAACATCATTACGGATTGATCAATCACAGCTAACTGGTGAAAGTCAGAGTGTGGCCAAATATACTGATGCGCCGAATGTAAAGGAAGACGAGCTGGTCGTACAGGCCAAGACGAATATCATGTTCGCCACGACAACTGTGGTGGGGGGATTAGCACGTGGCGTCGTAACAGATATTGGCATGCAGACCGAGATTGGAAAAATTCAATTAGCCGTACAGGGTGCCGCCGAAGAGGAGGAGGAAACACCTCTAAAGAAGAAGTTGAATGAGTTTGGGGATTTGTTATCACAGGTCATTTGTGTTATTTGTGTATTGGTGTGGGCAATTAATTATCATCATTTCTTTGATCCGGTCCATGGTAGTGTCTTCAAGGGATGCATTTACTACTTCAAGATTGCTGTGGCATTGGCCGTGGCGGCTATTCCTGAGGGTCTACCCACAGTCATTACTACATGCCTTGCTCTTGGCACTCGTAAGATGGCAGCCAAGAATGCCATCGTACGTAAACTCCCCTCGGTGGAGACACTGGGTTGTACGACAGTAATTTGTTCAGATAAGACAGGAACATTAACGACGAATGAAATGTCGTGCGTCGAGCTAGTATTACCCCAAGGTAATAATACAAAGGATATGGCAGTTCATACTGTGAGTGGGATTACCTACGCTCCCATTGGAGAAATAACTCCCCCGGTCAATGCATCAAGTGATCAATTAGCCATGGCTGCCACGGTGGCGTCACTATGTAATGCGTCCTCAATTGAGTATGATACCAAATCATCCAAGTATGTACGTGTGGGTGAACCCACAGAGGCAAGTCTAAAGGTGTTGGTGGAGAAAATGGGTCTACCCGACCCCTCGAAGCAGAAGTCACTCTTGGCACGACGTACTGCCGACCCCGTTGAGACTGCTCATTTTGTCAATGATTATTGGGGTGGATTTGCTAAAGTTTTAGCCACACTTGAATTTAATCGTGATCGTAAGTCCATGTCAGTAATTACCAAGGCTGCGGGGAAGAAGACGAATCAGCTATTAGTCAAGGGTGCACCAGAGGGACTACTCGCACGGTGTGATCAAATCTTACTTGCCAATGGTAAAGTTGTGAAACTTGACAAGGTGGGTATGGAAGCCATCCTTACACAGCAAACACTTATGACTGGACGTGCTTTACGCGTACTGGCACTCGCTTACAAGGATCTAAGTGGTGATCTCGGGACGTATGATGGCACACCTGCACATCCGGCAACTAAAATTCTATCTCAGGATCATAGTGTCTTCGTTACGATTGAATCAGGATTGACATTTGTGGGTCTTGTGGGTATTATTGATCCACCCCGTGCCGAAATTGCACCGAGTGTCGCAATTTGTAAGGTGGCTGGTATACGCATTATGATGATTACTGGTGATAACAAATTAACTGCCGAGGCAATAGCCGTCGAAATTGGCATACTGGATAAAGGATTTGACGCCGATTGTAGCTTCACGGGAACAGACTTCTTCAAAATGACTGAGTCTCAACAGATTAAGGTATTAACGAAGGGAAATGGTGGACTTGTATTCTCAAGGACTGAGCCAACGCACAAGCAGCTACTTGTAAAGTTGCTAAAGTCACAGGGACATGTCGTGGCCATGACGGGGGATGGCGTGAATGACGCACCAGCATTGAAGCAGGCAGATATTGGCATTGCGATGGGATTGACGGGGACCGAGGTTGCGAAAGAGGCGTCAGACATGATCCTTGCTGATGATAACTTCGCAACTATTGTACATGCCATCGAGGAAGGTCGGTCAATTTACAACAATATGCAAGCCTTCATCCGGTATCTAATATCATCGAATATTGGTGAGGTTGCAGCCATCTTCTTCACGGCGGCACTGGGTATTCCAGAGGGACTAATCCCCGTTCAGCTACTATGGGTGAATCTCGTTACCGATGGACCTCCCGCGACTGCATTGGGATTTAATCCAGCAGATGCGGATATTATGAAAAAGCTACCCCGTCGTGCTGATGACAGTCTCATCACACCCTGGGTCTTTTTCCGTTACATGGTCGTGGGGATATATGTCGGCTTTGCATGCGTTGGTGTCTTCGTATACTGGTACTTGTATTACCCGGGTGAGCATACTAACATATCTTGGAAGCAACTCTCCACTTGGGGACATTGCAGTGAGTGGACGGATTTCAAGATCAATGACTTTGATGGATTAGACATGCAAACAGACCCGTGTAAGTACTTCACTGAGGGGAAGCAAACGCCATCGACACTCTCTCTGTCAGTGCTTGTCGCGATTGAGATGTTCAACGCTCTGAATGCTTTGTCTGAGGATGGGAGTCTATTGACCATGCCTCCATGGTCGAATCCGTACCTAATCATTGCCATGGTTGTATCATTTGGTTTGCACTTTGTTATCTTGTACGTAGAATTCTTGTCGGACATTTTCAATGTGAAGGCTCTGGACTTTAACGAATGGATGCTAGTTCTTGCATTTTCCGTTCCGGTTATCTTCATTGATGAAATTTTGAAGGCTGTGGGGCGGTCTATGAGTAAGAAGGAATTAGAGCTACGCATGTCGGATGGGTACACTAATGGCAATACCAAGAAAGAACAATAGATGTGGGGTGGGGAATGAGAATACATGACTTTCAAACGTAATCTACATGGGTTGAAATAGTGGATTAGGAAAAGTGGTTTTCTGAAAATGCGGGGGGAGTAACACATAACTAGCCTGACAAGTAGGAATCTAATAGCTCAATTTTCATACCCAATTCAAAGCCTGGACTTTTACTTTTTCTATGTACATGCACTAGTACTAAATCTATTCATAATCTCCCTAATCCAAGAGATTCCGGGAAAATAATTGTTGAGGCTATGATTCAACTTCAAACAGGGCCAATCCACTTCATACTCATGTCAGGTCTCACTTGTATGAACATAATGTGTTGCAGCACCGTCTACTGTGCTAGTGGTCATATTACTCAACCCCAACCTGGATGCTTGGTCTCACAGTCATCCTACAGAAAGAATTGCAATTCTATTGCTGAGACTATGATTCATTTCACGAGCTAAATACTTAGCAACTTTCCATCGGTATCAAAACAATATATTTTAGATTAGTGCATACTATTCTGCCAACCCAATATTTCCCCAAAGATCAGATTTAGCAGCAAGAATAGGCTCTTACAGCATAGCATCAGAGCAATTGATGTGGCAATTTCCCCTAGCACAACCTTTCTCTCCTTTCACAAACCTCAGCCACAAGTACCAAAGAGAGACAAAGATGAATGTATAACACCAAGAAGAAGCAAATGTTGTTCTTTTACTTGTTATGTCATCTGTGTTGTCTTATGAATACATGAATCTCGTTGTTCAGTCCCACTTTCGCATACTTAATTCGTATTGGAGCTAAGAAGTCGTGTTCGCTGCCTCGCTCGAAACTGGTTGCTGTAACCACCTCCCACATTGTCACCATCATCATCGTCAGAAGAATCTCCACCATCTCGCCCACGTTTCTTGTTCGAGTTGCCATACGACATTACCACTGGACGGCTAGCTGGAAGAGGATTGGCACGCAATGTTGACAGTGCCATTTCGGTCAAGTGTGGTGGTGGCTTGACAGTGCTTTTTCCAAACTTGGGTACAGGCGGTAAGATCAGGAGGAGGGGACGGAGCCAGTCTGGACTGCTCTGTAGGGCGAGGGAATTGGCAGAGGCCTGCCCGGCAGCTCCAGCAGTAAGTTGACGCGATGTCAGGAGCTTGCCCGCAGTGCCCTGATTGATGCCACCAAATCCCAGTGCCGAAACAGCCGCTCGGGTACGACTCTCGCGTTGGAATCGTAGTCGCTTCACATACGATACGTCACTCGGGCCGCCAGCGCATTCGTCTCCCCATAGGTCATACGAAACACCCCCCGCAGCAAGGGAGGCACTCGCTGCGGCTGCAAAGTCTATGCTTTTAGAGGAACTGTCGAATTCGCCATTGCCGATTGCACCCGTGACTGTCAGGACGTCGACCAATCTTCCCATACCGTTTGCAATACGACTAGCGACATCATATCCCTCAACGCGAATTAGCTGTTCATTCAATGAGCTTTTCTGAATGCCTGTGCCGAGGTTGCGATCGTCATCATCGTCGGGCGAACCTTCCCCGCCCATGACAACGTCTTCGTTGTTGGGGCCATAGAGTGCACGTCGACGACGAGCCTCAATGGACGAAATGTCTGCTGCTATGTTGCCTTTATTGCTGTGAGAACAAAGGATAGATTCAAACTTAAGCATCATATCCCATAGCGGACGCTGCATCTCTCTCCGTCTAGCGATCACGGCTGTATCTGATCCTCCAATACTGGCAGATGTAACAGCTTCCTCCTCTTCACATGCCGCCACGGCTCGCATTAATAGACTACGAAGATTCTCCTCATCATTGAGCTCCAGAAGTAAGTTAGCGTAATGAAGAACGTAGGGAGGATTCGAGAGGAAGGTTCGGTGTTTCCGCAATCCTAGCTCATAGACACGTGCCGCAACCTTGGGATTTTTGCCAAGGCGATGCTCCATGATAGCGTGTGCCATGTAGAGATGCCAGGTGATAAAACCTGCGTTGTTGGCTGTGACCGGAGATTGATACTTGTCACCATTCGAGTGTGAGACACCCACGAATGCATTAAGACGATTAGTCACAATACGATGCTCCACAATCACACCATTTTCATTCTTATCCTTAGCATCATGAAGTCCAATAGTGTCGTCCTTCTTCTCGGATGATGCTGCTGACGTTGCTGACGATTCCTTCTCATCATCAAAGCTTCGGTCCTCCTCCCGCACTCGTAATGTACGACGGGCGTGTCCGAACACAGCTCGTGCGGCATGGATACCCCTGTGCCGTCGGACCAAACGTTGCAATAGAACAAATCCAAGCGTCGTGGGCGAACGATGGACGAATTTTTCCAGTACATCGATGCACCCTCCCATAAAATTGTCATTTTCTGTCGTCGTCGTCGTCGTTGTCTTATCAGACGTACCACTCAAGTGACGTTCAAGTATCTCCGCCTGTGCCACTGCCAACAACGCACAGTCCGACAGCATTTCCATGCCTAGGGTCAATACGGCAATTGCACGTAATGCATTACCACCAGACTTCCATTCCCCCGCCACAACCGGAGCAATCAATGCCGCCGATGAGGCAGCACTTGTTCCACCTCCACCAGATATTGCGGCACCATTAACACCGTTCGAAACGGCTACAGTCGTCGTACTACTTGATGCAGCCGTAGATCCACCATGCAGTAATTCCCATTGACTCCACTCATACCATACCTCCGGATGTCGTGCGAAGGCACATACCTCCTCAGCAAAGCTAGCACGAACACGCATGGCCAACTCTGACGAGCTTAGTCGTTCAGGATTGGTACGTTCATACGCCGCACGACGTCGCCACCGTGATAGTGTCCGTATCTCATCCTCCATCCGTATGACCAGTTCAGCCTCTGACGTGGGTTTACTCCCTCCCAACATACCACCAGATATTTGTCCTGTCCCACCATGATCTTCGTCGTCGGCATCAAGTGTTGTCGTTGTTGTTGTACCTCCACCTGGGGCAGTGCGTGACGTTGATCCACCAGTACCCCCACCCCCACCTCCGCCAACAACACCATCATCCTCACAGCCCACGGGAGGGACGGCTAGTCGACCTGCCATTAGTTCACGCAATGTCCAAACTCGATTCCTCTCAAGGTAGACACTCCGTGCATGCTGATATCGTGGCAGCCACTCGGCTATCATAACACTTCCCAATGCCTCCGAGTGTGATCGTTCAAACATTTCATACTCTTGCCAATATTGATCTAGACCTGTCATTGGATGGGTTATCCCACGTTGGTAGATGGAACGGAGTTGATTAAGCTGTTTTTGGGTAGTCGATTGATCATATGCCGGATCGGGTGGGGGTAAGGTTGGACTACTTCCCGGCGGATACCATTGGAGTAAGGTATGTGCATATGCGTTGTAATTCACAACATCTGTCCATGATTTGACATAGTTGACATACCGTCGCCAGATGAGATGATTATTCGTAGAGAATCCTGCACCTCGATCTAATGCTGCCTCGTATGCCTTTACGACGACGTCTCGTATCTTCTCCTTTCGTTCTCGGTACGCGGATCGTAAACTATCATCATACTGTCTATGTAGGACACTAGGCTGTTGAGCCAGACCGGGCACATAGCCCGGTGGTGAGGGGGGAATGACAACCTCGATTGCTGCCGAGCGTGCCGCATCACGTGAACGTTTACGAACGTATAGTAACCACAGGTCGACAGAGTGACGTGCTAGACCTCCCATTATCGTTTTTGCGCCGTCGATACCGGTGGCATGACTAACATCGATTGATTGATTTGGTGAAATCTTTCCATGCAGGGCTGGACTGCCATCTGGATTAATACCAAGACATAGTCGGAAGATATTGTCAATCTTGTGTTCACATAATCGCTGTCGATCAGTGGCACCTGATGCAGCAACAGGATGCATTAACAATGCTGATGGAGAAATCGCCACACCTTGATCAGTAGTTGTTAGTACTGGGTCTGACAATGCCGATCCTCCTCCCCCCACACTACTACTACCATCCGCTCCACTCCCTAAAAGAGATGCCATGGTTGCACCACCACCCCCCGATTGACCACATTGCTCTTCTTCATCAATTGTTAGTGCACTCAATCGTAGTAGCATCTCAACCAATTGGACATAGTGTGATATAGCATATGGAAAATAATGTAGTAATGCACCATAACATCCCTCAATCCAATCAAATTTTCGTGATACTGATTCCGCATTCTCAATACTATTATTGATATTGTCATCCGCAGCAGCAAACCCACCATTATTAGTCTTTAACAAATGTAAGCTCGGCAATAATGTCCTATAGCATGACTGTGCCTCAGTAATAAGTGCCTGCCATGCCTCCGCATCACGTGTTGGATTGGATGTAATACGTGACATGGCATTCCGTAATCGATCTGACGTTGGACCAGCATTGTGATGTGGAAATGGTGATGTGGTAGGCAGTGACGTGGGTAAGACAGCGAGTTGATGATTTTTGTTGCTATTGCCGGGAATAACGGTGATAGCAGATGTGGGTGTGACGTTGTTTGCGTGCGCAATATTCTCCTCCTCCTTGAGATGCAGCAGTGCGTTTTCAGTAGTCTCCGTCTTGATGGCGGAAGAGGAGGTGGGAATAATGACATCATCGTCATCTTCTTCCTCCTCTTCCATGTCGTCGTCACCGCCGAACATGGCATCGTCGTCTTCCATATCGGCCATGATGCGGACCCCTCCTCCGTGCCCAGCCTTCTCTGGTGAACTATGACCGTCCAAGGACAGACCATTAAAATCAGAATCAGAGTGACACCAACGATGAAGTCCTTCCTCGCCTGCCTCGCGGCGTCGCCTGCTCTAGCGTTCAAGAGTAGCACGAGAAGCAGTAGTATTAACAGTAGTGCTGCCAGCGGAGGAGGCAGCACATATTCTTCTTCTTCTACTGGCGGCGGCTCGTACCGACGACGACACCCGCCACGAAGGTCACGAATTTCGATTCGTCAACACGATACCTCGGCCATCCTTCTCCTACTTGGAGCAGCCGCGGGCGGCGAGGACAATAATTCTTCGAATACTATAATCACCCCCCTGGCTTCCAAGGCAGTGGCAATTGAAATAATAGACAGCAATGACGATGGTGGTGATCAACGACGATTTTCTGCCGCACCAATTGAACAAGCTGACATTCTCGTCCTTACCAGGAACAACAATAACAACAATAACTCGGATGACCAACGCTCAACAACAATCGTCGCATCATTCGGGGCAGACGGTAGCGGTGGTAGTGGTGGTGGAGCAGCAACAAATACAGTCAATGAACGTCTAATGTCTGAAATACAGGCATCCCTCGATACCCAGAAATATGGCTCCTCCAAAACACGTGAATACTTTAAAGAATTCCGATCCCAAAAATCAGATTTGGAACGACAACGCTCGATAGACGAGGCACGTGATTTAAATGGCGTGAATCCATTAGTATGTATAGGCGGTGCTGGCTTTGCATGGCTTTGTGCCGGTGGATTATGGTGGTTGACTACCTTTCTTGGTACATTATTTGCACTGCATCCAGTAGATGCGGATAGTATATACTTTGTCCAAAGAATGGCATCAGTATTCCGTAATGTCGTTGTTGGATTATCATCATTGGCATCAGGGTTCTTTGGTGTGGTTGGGGTTGGTATTTTTCTTTTGGGGGTACGTGTGGCGTATGGGGTGATGATGGGAGAACTGGATCCAACACCCATCATACGTCCAAAGAGTGAGGAAATTGTTATGCCAGATATATGGGGATTGATGATGGGGAAGAAACCCGATCGACGGAGAAAATAAGCTTAATGGGGTGCTCCATGAAGGTAATAGTTTTAATAAATAAATCAAAAATTTTAATCACTAATATCGGATTTTTACTTGAGGCGGTGTGGGAGGCACCAATCCAGATCGCTGCTTTCAGCTAGAGCCTCTCGGGATGCCGTTCGTCAAGTCAAATCGATCAAACTTGAAAGCAGTGACAATCAACCAACAAAAAAGCGCCGAGACTGCACGAAAACTTGTTCTCCAAGCAGAGAGCATTGGCACGAGAACTGACGGTCGTAAAGCACGATGCCAAAATCTTGACAGCGACGTGCCGCAACAGAAATGCCTCTCCACCTATCCAACTTTCTTCGAACTCAAAACCAAGGAAGAAATAAAGCTCACTCTGCAGGCAGCAGAGCATTTTCGCGTAGCGGGGGAGCAGCATTGGTTTGATAGTGCCAATGCGTACGAAAAAGCTGCATCGATCTCTTCAGAAGTGCAGAAGAATCCAAGCATTTCAGCAGAACTATTTTCCGAGGCTGCTTTTATTATGGAGAAGATTGATAGTGACTTTGCATCCGCATTCACTGCCAAGTCTATTTCTCAGCACTGTGATGCAGCCCAATACGACAAAGCTGCTGAGCTTGAAGAGAGAATGGCAGACAACCATAGCAAGAAATCGAGCTACGAGGCAGCTATTGAAGGTTACAAACGCGCTGCCAAGCTGTACGCTTCAGCCAAAATGAGTGACAGTGCAGATGAAATGTGCCACCGGGCTGCGTATCTTCTTGGCAAAGGAGGACGGCTCACTGAATCTGCGTATTTGTACCTCAGTCTTGCCATTGGCCAAGCAAATCAAAGCCTAAAAATGTTTAATGTTCCAAGCATTCTGCTTCGTGCAGCAATGCTGTTGTTGTCAGACTGCTTGAAAGAGTCGTCCACGGAGGTAGACTTTTCATCTGTGCGAAAGTTGATAGACGATGCATGTGGAATTGATTGTCGCTATTATGAATCACGAGAGCACGCATTCATTAACGACATGATGCAATGTGTACTGTCGGGAGATTTAGACAGGTTTGCGGATTGCGTGTTCTACTTTAACAGCGTATGTGAGTTAGACGACCTGCTGCTAGACGCTCTTGATGTAGTGAAACATGCGGTGATGCAAAGAAATGACGCTAAGATATCATCCAAGTAATATACATTAAGTAAAATTATGCACACATATTCCTCAATTAGGGTTCGGGACATCAAGATCAGATGCATCGAAACAATAATCAGCCCCATACGTTCCCTATTTTGGCAATGGGCGAGCGGAAACGATGAGACAAGTAGAGACAAACAACATCACAACACACGATTAATAGGGAAACATTGACATACCTGTCCAGTGCACCCAGGAACCTGCTCAAAGCCAAATCTTCTGTAACAGAACAAATCATCCTTGCAATCTTCATCATCAGAACATTCACCTCGACATTTCTCGCACTGTCTGTCCTTCTCTCTGTCACACTCATGTTCGTCTAACAATAGCTCTGTCTCAGTCAGGCCAAATACAAAAGGATTGTAACAATAAGAAAGCGCAAATATGCCAGGACCCAAGCATCCAGGAACTGTTTCGTATCCTATCCGTCGAAAGCAAAATAGACCTTCCTCGCATCCGTCGTCGTCAACACAACCCCCATTGCACAACCCACACGGCTCAACTTGTGAGCATCCTTTTACCACATCAGACAGAACAAGCATAGTTGTCGGTGCGCCCGATAACGGAGGCTCGGATTCTGATACGGGGTTCATAGTAGGTGCAATTGTCACTGACTTTGTTGGCGATATTGTTGCTGTCGAAACAGCCGGACTCTTAGTGTCTTCCGTCTCAACAGAAACTTCAGAGGAAACATTTGAAGAAACATCAAGGACTGTCTCGTATAATTCTGTTGATGCGCTGGCAACAGCAGTGGCAGCAGTTGAGCAATCGGCAATAGTGCAATTTGCTGTAATCGCTGAAGAATATTGTACCGCATGTATTATTGCAATGTCCTGAAGTTGTCTGGTAGGTGAGCCAATGGAATGTTCGTCAAATTTATCAACTTGCACTGACTTGACAGTATACCCTGTCGGGAGCATGCCCAGTAATGATGCAGATATCGCATGTTCGATACTTTCTTTCACAATGTTCCAATCTTCCATTTGAGCAGTTGTTAATTCATCACTAAAGTTGGGTACCTTCACTTCCAAATCATCCGACAGACGAATATTCACCACTGACATATCGGTCGATGCTGGTGCATTGGCGCCGCCGGGAGTTGTCACACTGTTTTTGTCTGATTCGATACTTCCATTCCACGTAGGAGCTAATTGCAATACTCCCAAAATCAATACTACTGCAGAGGCTATGAACGCAATAGTTGCAATGCTTAAGAAACCCTTCATCTTCGGAGAGGAGCTGCGTAGCCAAACTGGAAAAACACCGTGTTGTTTGGTATGATCCGTTGATGTCGACATGTTGTTATTATACAGTCCATCGTCGCGCTCGACATCAAAGTTATCATCAACACCCACGAGGATGGCTTTACCTGCTGCATCCACAACAAGCTCTAGCCCCGATTCTTTACTCTGTCCTGCTTCTGGAAAACTACTGCTACTACTATCCATTGTTGCCGAGGAGCGTACGGGTGAGTCTTGAATCGAGATTGCCATGGACAATGAGATCGCTTCGACGAGGTGCTCTTCGTTCGTGTAAACACTGCCGATGCTGTTTTTTTTTCCGTTCAACCGTTCCCCCCACCCAGGTAAAAACATTGTGTAGTACGTATCTAGATCGTACATACTTTCATCTGTATGTATCATTGTTTGAGTCTCAACTCTCGTGGGGTGCTGGTGACAAATAATAAATGATGTTGTTGTCGGGATGCAGCAATAATAGAAATAGACAGGCTATACATTTTCTTGTGTTCGTCGTTCTCGCTTCTCTCGAAGGAGGTCATTCTTTCCATGCCTCCAGCACCTCAACGAAGAATAAACGGCCATCGCTAAGACTGTATTCGAACTTTAACAATGATGAACAGAACGATGACGCCTCAATAATATTACCTCCAGCTGTAGTAACGATAAACGATGATGGGGGGTCTGACTTGACGGATAGATTTAAGTATAAGGTCCATGCACTCATGGGCACATATGATACGCCACCGGGTGTTGTTGATGATGAAAATCAAACGGGAAATATACTTGATAAAATGCTACAATTTCCAACTACCTATACATTTAGCGTGGTGGGAAAGACTGAAAATATTAACCACGGTGTTTATGCGAACGAGGTTGAATTGGCTCTTATTTCAGTGTTGGGGTCTAATGCACAAGTCGAGATGCTGGTTGTGCCACGGGGGAAGAAATTCACTAAAGTTACTGCTACCGTAACAGTGGACAGTGCGTCCGTGATTTCATACATCTACGACAAGTTAGAAGCGCTAGATGCGACGGTAATGAAGTTCTGAAATGGATAACATCAATTAATTCTACTACTCCCATGGCATTCTTCGACCTGGGGTTACACGTTCTTTTTGTGTGACTGTAGGAGATAGTTCACGTTCAACACTGACTAGTGATCTCCGTTGTTTCCGAAGACGCCGTCGCACCGAGCATCGTAACAAGTGAGAACTGAATTCATTCCCGTACGCAAACCCTTCATTGCAAAATGGACATATCTTCTTCTCAGCAATGCAAGCATTCACGTCTACTTCTGTACGCAGCCTGTATGTTGCTACTTTCGACACTTTTACATCGTCCTCTTCCGTCGTGTGTAGATTCAAGCCCCGAAGCTGTGACTCTTCCTCCAAAGCGGTGATTAGTCTGTCGCTCGAAATATGAGACCACGCATGAAAAAGGGTACTCTCGAGTTCTATTTGAGTAGAGAGTCCATGCCGTGCCAGGTAGGAGAATCCGTCGCATACGCTGAGATGCAATCGCAAGATTTCAATCGTTTTACATTGCACACCACAGTACAAGCAAAACACTGCAAAATGTGTGCAATCTTGTGGCAGTGGCTTCTTCTCTTCTACGGCATTTCCTTGCTCACAGCCGGAGGTCAACAGACTCGTCATACTTCTCTCGCTGCTTTCCTGCATTAATGAATGTGCCTCATTTCTGCGTCGTTGAGACGACCTACGCTGGTCTTCGTTGGAGGACGGTTGGAGTATGGCAGCATTAATCTCGTCTAGCATGAGATGTGGAGCCAACGGAGTCTTCTGTTCGGTAGTGACGCTAATTTCCGTCCGACTCTTAACTAATGTTGCGTCTTTGGGTAAGCGCCATTTCGATATTCTTGTTCGACGATTGTAATAATATGTGCGACCAGATTCGGGATCGACTACCCCTCTCCATTCCTCCCTAGGAGAACTACTAGACAAAGTAGATGGCTGTTCTCCGAGGACTGCATTCTCAGCTGTCTTGGGATGTAATGATTTTGACGTCACGGCGCTCCTAGGAGAACAACTAGGCACAATAGATGGATGTTCTACGAGCTCTATTTTCCTTGCTTTCATGTCGAAATTTGATGATTTGGCACTTTGCATTGATGGACTGATCACCCAAGAAACGCTTTTGCTTTTCGGATCGACCTTTGGCTCTGGTGGAACACGCTGAGTATGTAATGCATATGTCGGGGAAGAAGATTTCCCATGTCCATCGTTACAATCATCCAAGTTACACTCTTCAAAGAAGTAGTCAGCAGCGTTAATCGTCGACGGCGAATAATCAAAAGCTGGAGGAGAAAGGGCATCCACGATACCTTTTGAAATCCGTGAAAAAAGCGTACTCGAAGTTTGTTGTATTGTTGTTGTTGAAAAATTTGGAGATGTGATCTCGGAAACTTCAGTTGCATGACAGCCCAATAAATATGGCACGCATAGCGAGCTGTCATTGGATAATCTCTGCTCCTTCATCTTCATCGGAGTCTTCCAGAACCAGAAATAGTCCTGAATACGCCCCAAACGTACAGAGTAGTGTACTCCTAGGGGACGAGCCGCACGATCAGCGACGGCTGCGGAAATGTTGTGCAACAAATGAATTTGAAACCAAATTTATTCTTGATCTGGAGTTTTCGCGCCCAAAAACGGCACCAATCAACTGTACAGCACGCTTTTTGTTTCTTCCCTCAAGCATAGTTCAAGCAAGTCAAGCACCCCCACAAGCCATCTTCAAGGAGAAAAAATGACCGCCGAGCACGAAGAGAAGGAGACCGTTCCCAAGGAGACTCCCAAGGCGGCAAGGGCCAAGCCAGCCGATGGAATCATTTCAGATTTCACTGACAAGTTTTGTGAGAAAATTCAAATTGCGAGCTTGAAATTCATCCCCGATGTCATCACCAAGAAATGTGCCGAGAGGAAGCGCGAAGCAAAGAAGTAAGCAAGCAACAATAAGAGTGTGTCTGTGTGCGGATGAAAGTAAAAAATTGTATTGAGGTGATTGCCCAGTACTTTTGTTATTATGTAACACAATAAGATAGCAAATGCGAGAACTTTGTGCCGTCAAACACACCACTCCTCTTCCTCATCGTCTTCCTATCTCTATCTCTGCCTACCTGTGGTTTGGCGGGATACCCCCTCCGACTGTAATGTCGTCTATTCCGCAATCACGCACGGACGATGACATGCAACAATCCTGATTGTCGCCACAGGGACAAGCGTAAACTCCGACCCCTCGTCATTTCTCTCATCAAGGAAGAAAATGACATTGAAGCGACGACAGTCCCTATTATTGGCGGTGGCAACAGTCGACATGAGCTTATCACTCGTATGTTCGCCACGGACCCATCCCTCGCATCACATTTCGAACCGCCAGTGTTCTCCCCTGGTGTTCCTTCTCGAGACTTAAGGAACAGGATGAGATTACTCGAGCATTTCAACAGCGCTGGATTGATATCTGACGTGGAGTGGGAGGCAATTATGAAAGCAGTTAATGAGCACAACATGAGCAATCGTCTAGAGGATACTATTGGCATCAGCCTCCAAGACTCTATTGTTCCAACAAATAACTATCGCGAGAATCAAAAAGTGCATAAAGTTCTTAATCCATTCAAATACCTTGCCATTGAAACATTAATCCCACCCATCGATGATGCCAAATTCACAAACAAAAAGGCAAAGCATTGGCTAGAATATGAAACGACATCGCTCATACCCATCTCTCCCGAGCGTCAGGGATCAACCGAGGATAGAGCTTTGCCCTACAGTATGGAAATATGGCGTAAGGCCAAGACTCTTAATCGAGATCGAAGTGTGTTGGCATGTTCTCTTGCACACCTATTGGCGATGAAAACTCTTGTAGGTGGAGACAATGGAAATGAAACGTCAGTTGACAGCAATGACTGTGTAGGGTTTGATTTCATTTTAGAGGACAATGTCAGAGCATTCGCTGGAATGAACATGACGGGAAAACACTCAGATGAAGCAGCTGCAGCAACTACCAATGATTGGAGCTGTGAATGTGCCAATAGAATATGGGATACAATTGAAGCTAGCAATGAGGCATCACACGACTGCCACATGCGTTACTACGGATGGCTGTCCTCTTTACCCAACATGAGATGGATTTATCATAATCATATACCTAGAAGTGCATTAAATGGAGCTAAACATATTTACGATGGGTGCAGCAAATGCATTGTCTTTCCTCGCCCTACTACTGAGGATTTTGAGCTGGATTCGAACACCAAAACTAAAGAGGAGTTGAGAGGATCCAGTAATTGTAATGGTCCTCACTTCACAACACCCGGAGGAACTGCCGTTTGGGGGACATTTGCATACACTGTTTCGCCAACAGCCTACCGCACAATTATCAATCGTCTGAAGAATGATGTCGGGTCGCTAATGTGGAAAGGAAAGCGAATGCGTGCATATAAGGCGAAACCAATCGATAAAATTATCCCTCGTCTTATTAGTGAAGAATTTGGTCCAACGAGCGTCCATGTTCCCAGCAAGCCAGCATTCGTACGTTGTCCTATGCTTGGTAGTTTGCTGCATCCACAGTGGGAGGCGGGATTTTGTAACAGCACCGAATTGCAGTACCAGGTTTCCTGTGGTGGCAACGAAAGTGTTCATTCTTCCACTTCAATTAATGGTTATGATGTTTGGAATAATGTTTGGTTAGCAGAGGAAGAACGCCAAATAGTGCGTCATAGAGTAAAGAGTGGGCACTGGGTTCATGAGGGTTGTGTTCCAGATGATGTAAGTTGATAAGAGTCCTGAAGCTTTTCCTTTAAGTCATTGAGCAGGACTCTTACACCTACAGGACATATACAGTTGTGTGATATTTGTGTACGTGAATCAACATCATCCAGATCTCCTTCGAAATCTGCTAAGTCACTCAGTGCGATATTTTTGGCTGCGATTATTGTTATAGCTTCGACTCCATCAACACAAAAATACGGCAGCATATAATCTTTGCTGAGGTTAGGGACTCAGGTCATTTGGCTTCTGACGCAGTGAGACATTGGCCTCTAAGAGGGAAACACAAAACAATTGTTCACGTGATTGCCTCCTCGGATGAATTACCGCATGACACGGCTGGAAAGAATGCCGCATTAGCATTAGGGTATGGAACTCTGGAAAATATCGAAGAGCGCTTCAAAGGTAATGATAGGGTGCGAATTTATGATCGTGATGGTAACATTGCAGGGATCCCTGATAGCGGAGAAGACGTGGA
>Ga0247832_1002974_pt1 | contig 24325 bp, 17 predicted proteins | sample LaCruzMarch2015__10_FD_192407 | JGI IMG/M metagenome (GOLD analysis project Ga0247832, IMG submission 192407) | Freshwater microbial communities from meromictic Lake La Cruz, Castile-La Mancha, Spain - LaCruzMarch2015_4m | ecosystem: Environmental > Aquatic > Freshwater > Lake | place: Spain... | reverse complement strand
TATGCATTAAAATATGTATAAATAGCAATTAATAATGAATTATAATTATATATTTATTATTTTTAGATAAAAATTTAATATATAAGTTATTTTATTGTTATAATTTATATTAAGTAATACATTAAAAAAATTGATTTATTAAATTATTATATTATTAAATTTTATTAATTTTTATTATGTTAAAGTGTTATATTATGTTAAAGTGTTATTAATATATTAGGATGGAAATATCTTTAATTTATGGATTTAGTAGTAATGAATTATTAAATTGTAGATGTAATAATTTAGATGATTTAATAAATCAAATAAATTATAATTTAGAAATATTTTTAGAATTTAATTATTATTCTTTAATTAATAGTAACAATGAAATATATAATTCATATGAAGATACTGAATATTTTAATAATTTTATAGATAATAATGAAACTATTAAAATTATTAAATTATCTAATGATTTAATTTCTATTTATGATTTAATTAAAGCAAAAAAATCTTATTATGATATTTATGATTTAATTAAACAACAAAAATCTTATGATTATATTAATAATGAATTACATAATAATGAAATAAAATATTATAAAATTATTAGTAAATATGATTGTTATGCATTAGAATATGCATCAGAAAATTTAAAAAATAATTATGATATTGTTATGGTTGCTGTAACTGATCATGGTGGATCATTAATATATGCATCAGAAGATTTACAAAATAATTATGATATTGTTATGGCTGCTGTAACTAATTTTAGGTATGCATTAGAATATGCATCAGAAGATTTACAAAATAATTATGATATTGTTATGGCTGCTGTAACTAGTTATGGAAATTCATTAAAATATGCATCGGAAGATTTACAAAATAATTATGATATTGTTATGGCTGCTATGACTAATAATGCAAATGCATTAGAATATGTATCAAAAGATTTACAAAATAATTATGATATTGTTATGACTGCTGTAACTAATAATGGATATGCATTAGGTTTTGCATCAAAAGATTTAAAAAATAATTATGATATTGTTATGACTGCTGTAAGTAATAGTGGATATGCATTAATATATGCATCAGAAGATTTACAAAATAATTATGATATTGTTATGGCTGCTGTAACTAATTACGGTGGATCATTAGAATATGCAACAAATTTAAAAAATAATTATGATATTGTTATAACTGCGGTGACTAAATATGGTAGATCATTAGAATATGCATCAGAAGATTTACAAAATAATTATGATATTGTTATGGCGGCTATGACTAATAATGCAAATGCATTAGAATATGTATCAAAAGATTTAAAAAATAATTATGATATTGTTATAACTGTGGTGACTAAATATGGTAGATCATTAGAATATGCATCAGAAGATTTACAAAATAATTATGATATTGTTATGGCTGCGATTACTAATTATGGGTATGCATTAAAATATGCATCAGAAGATTTACAAAATAATTATGATATTGTTATAGCGGCGATTACTAATAATGCAAATGCATTAGAATATGTATCAAAAGATTTACAAAATAATTATGATATTGTTATGACTGCAGTGACTAATTATGGGTATGCATTAAAATATGCATCAGAAGATTTACAAAATAATTATGATATTGTTATAGCGGCGATTACTAATAATGCAAATGCATTAGAATATGTATCAAAAGATTTACAAAATAATTATGATATTGTTATGACTGCAGTGACTAATAATGGTAAATCATTAAAATATGCATCAAAAGATTTACAAAATAATTATGATATTGTTATAGCGGCGATTACTAATAATGCAAATGCATTAGAATATGCATCAAAAGATTTACAAATTAATGAGTATATATTTATAACTGCTATGAACTGCTGTAATATAGATATGTATTAAATCTTGTATTAAAGATTTACAAAATAATTATGATATTATTATGGCTGCTATAAATAAATGTGATTAATTCATTATTACTATTTCTAGAACCACAATATATCAGATCTGATTATTTATGTAGGGGGGTCGCGACCCCCCTATAAAGAAAAATATATAATTTTATATAATATATGAATACTATTTTAGATATTTATAATTCAGTATTAAAATATAATAATAATGTTATCTATTTAGATGACTTATGAAGTGTTCTTGAATATTATTATTAATATTCGTTCAATTTGTAAATAAAATATTATAGTTATTTAAAAAATGATAATATAATAATTGTTACTCATTTAGATTAAAAAAATATACTATTTTATTTACAAAAATTTTAAAATAGTATATTTTTAATTAATGAATTTACTAGTAAAAATTATTAAATTATATATGTAATAAATAGTATATTTTTAATTAAATCTATACAAAAATAGATATATTTTATTTAAATTAAAAAAAATTGAATATTATTTATTATACATAATTTATAATAAATAACTATTATTACTCCTGATAAAGTATTTAAAATATATTAAAAATGACTAATTTAAAATTATTAAGATGTCCTAATTGTAGAAAATCTTGTGTTAATACTAATGATAATTTAGATGAAAAAAAATCAATTAAAATAGGCACTAAATGTAAAAATATAATGAATGAAGATTGGGAATGTTGTATTTGTATGAATTATGAAAATGAAACAAATAATTCAATTATTAAATTAAATGAATGTGTATGTAAAGGAAATAATCAATATGTTCATGAAGAATGTATTATGTCTTTTTTCAAAATACTTACTCAAAATATTGGAAATATTACTTTTGATCTTGATGATGAAGATGAATTATATGAATATATATTAAATGAATTAACTAATTTTAAAAAAATATTAGAAAATTATAAAAAAAAAAAAGCATGTGATAAATTATTAGAACTAACATTAGTAAAAACTGAATTAAGACATCGTTATAATAGTATACCTTCATCTCCTTCTAATATTTATTATCATTGGGAGCAAGACTCATCTAGTGACGAGGGTGAATATTTTTGTTCACAATGTGGTAAAGAAGCTGTTTATTGTGCTAAATATTCATCAATATTAGTTCAAAAAATGAAAAGTTCTAAATACACAGAATCAGATTATTCATTTGGCAAAATTCATAGACCTAGATATAATTTATCTGGAAAAATTGTTACAGTAAAACAAATTAAAGAACAAGATGGAGAATTAGCTTATCAACGAATTTTATGCGATGATATAAATTGTAGATGGAATTTTTTAATGAAATTTAAACAAAAATCAATTTTCCAAAATCCTGAAATTAGTTATTATATAGGTTCATTAATAAAATCATTAAATGAACATTAATTAATTATTAAATATTTAATAATTAATTATAAAAAAATTGAATATAATTTATTATATATAATTATAATAAAAATGTTATTATATATATAGCACAACATATCTTTTAATTTTGAATTAAACTTTTTGTTAACATAAATGAATACTTTAAGATTTTTAAGATGTCCAAATTGTAGACAATCTTGTATATATGATGAAGATCTTAATCAAAAATCAATTAACATAGGTAAAAAATGTAAAAAAAATGACATAAGTTCAGATTGGGAATGTTGTATTTGTATGAATTGTGAAAATGACACTGATACTACTATTATTAAATTAAATAATTGTGTTTGTAAAGGAAATAATCAATATGTTCATAAGGAATGCATTATGTCTTTTTTCAAAATACTTACTCGAAATATTGGAAATATAACGTTTGATCTTTATGATGAAGATGAACTATATGAACATATTCTAAATGAATTTATTAATTTTCAGAGATCATTTCAAAAATCATTAAAAGATTATAAAAAAAAAGCTATTTGTGATGTATTACTAGAATTTACACAAATGCCAAAATTTACAAGACATTATTATGATTATGAACCTGATTATCCAGGAGATGATTTTGGAGATTATTATTATTATGAAACATCAAATGATGAATATGTTTGTTCATGTTGTAAAAATAAACCAATTTATACTGTAATGTTTTCATCAGAACTTGTTTACAAAATGAAAGGTCCAAGATATGGTTTAGAATATGAATTTGGAGAAAATATATATAAAAGTATAACTCATAAAGGAGTTCTTAAAGAAATTAAGTATAAAGAAAAAGATGGAGAATTAGCATATCATAAATTTGTATGTGATAATATTGATTGTAAATGGAATTTTCTTAAAAAATTTAGAGAAAAATCACTTTTTAAGAAACATTATGAAAAACTATTTGGATCATTAATTGATGATATTTAATTTAAATAATATAATTTATATATTTTAAATATTTATTTAAATATTGTGAAAGTTTACCATATTATTATCTTTAAAATAATTAATATTAAATTTATAATTGTTTTTTATAAAAAAATAATATGTTGAATATTATTTTATTTATAAATAGCATCATTTTATATTCAATCAGAATTTATACTCATGATGTCGTTTATTCTTATTAAAGACAAAAGATCATGGTGTAAATATTCGTATTGTTCAAAAAAAACAATAGTTAGAGGTGTTATACCTTTTTTGTTCCTGGTAATATCATGCCAACTACATATTTCTAATGAATTTTGTAAGATTGAAAAGATTTGATACATTATACTTTGTAGAATATATTCTGACATTTCTTTCCAATGTTTTAAGTCAACTATTAGAGTTCCTGCTTGTATATCCTCATTAAAGAGCACTCCTGATAGAAATGAATCATATAGATTGATATTTTTGTAGGTTTGTTTAAAAAATATATGATTTTTAATTTTAATGATTCATTTATCATGTTAATGCAGATATATAAATTATTTTTATAATTTAAATTAATTTAATTATTACTATCAATATATTTATTTTTATATTTTAAATAAATATTTAGTATATTACTACCGCCTATAAATAATTCGATTCAAAATAGTAAGTGGTTTTATTATAAATAAAATGTGTATTATAATTAAGATCTTTAATTTTTCCAGTTAATATACCTTCTATAAAATTATTATTTAATAATTTTATTAGTATATTAAGTGTAGATACATTTTTATATAAAATATTAATATTTTCAATATTAATAGGTGTACTAGTTTGAAATATTTTAATAAGATAATTGTTATATTTCGTATTACGCATAAATAATTCTTCAGTTAGTTTATATAAATTTTGAACTCTAAATCCCGTACTAATATGGTTAAAATTTAATAGATACATTTTTATAAACTCACATAAATTTGGACTAATACTTAAAATTAAATTTAATAATTGTCCAATAATTGTTGTTTTATAATTAGTAGTTTTTGTTTCTAGCATAGCAGATAAAGAATTATTTCCATTAGGCTGTATTTGTAAATTATAAATTAAAAAATCAATAATATGTATTATTATTTGATAAGTATCTTTCCAAAAATATAATTTATTAACATGTTCTCCTACAGAAAATTTTAGTATTATATCATTCTTAATATTAATATTATCTAAATAAGATCTATCAAAATCATATATACGAACATTGTAATATTTTATAAATGTATATTTTTTATTATTAATATAATAATCAGAATATATAGGTGTTGTTAGTGTTTCTACTAAAATATTACCAAAATGACAATCATTATGAATAATATGTAATACATGATTTAATAAATAAAAACTATAAAATAATTCAAATATTAATGATATTAAATTTATTAAAATATTATTATTATTATTATAATATAATAATAAGTGTATTTGTTTTAATAAAGTTGTAAATACTTTTATTAATTCAATACTATTAGTTTTTTGAGTTTGAATAAAATAATAATTTGTATTATTATGTATAGGTATAACATTATCAACATTATCAATACTGTTTATAGGTTTTATACAATTAAATTCGAACATTCCACTATGAGAAATATTTGGAGATTCATTTAATAAAATAAATGATGATTCTATATTAATATTTTTAGTTAATAACATTTTATATATAGATAATATATATTTATATATTTCTCTTTCATACAAAAGTTCTCTATTAGAAATTTGATAATATTTAATATATTGAAATATTTTTAAATATGTGTTAGTAGTTGTATATATAAATGTAAATGATGCAGAATTTTTTTTCATTTGATTGTGTAATAATGTAGATTTACATTTTATAGGTTTAATAGAAATATCAATACTAAATTTAGATTTAAATAATGTATAATTTATATTTAATGGACAGTCGTTTTTTAATAATGTTTTTTTTAAAAAAGTTTTTTTTAATAAAAAAATATTTTTAATACTATTATCAATGTCTGATTTTATTATATTAGAAGCTTTAATATAATTATTTAAAATTTTTTGTGAAAAATCATTAATAAAATCAATAAATAATGGATAGTTATTAATAATCTCAATATCTAATTGAGTAGAATTTATATTTAAATGAATTGTTTGATTTAAAAAAAAAATTGCAACAAATATAGCATTTAAAGAATTAGTTAAATGATATAAATAATTCTTTTTTGTATTCATATATTCAGTATAAATGTCGGTGTAATCATTAATCTCACTATTTATATTGGTAAAAAGGGGGTTCAAATTATTATTAAAATATTTATTAAAAGTACTTTTAAACTTTTTAAAAAAAAATGAATATAATGTGTGTGTATTCACATATATTGCATCTATTGATTCAATAGATACATTAAAATCATTATTAATAACAGTACCTCCAGTATGTAATATTTTAGTATGTTGTAATTCATTTATTTTTGTTTGAAATTTTTCTAAAATTTCACTTTCATTATTAATTCTATGATTATCCTGATACCAATTAATATAATTATATAATTTTATTACTAGTAATAAATTTGTTTTTGTTGTTAAGTCATATATTTTAGTATTATGATTTGTATTTATGTATTCTATATATGAATCAATAAAAATGTTTTCAACATATATTTTATTTTCATATAAAATATTATATATTTCTATAATATCATCATATTTTGACTTTTCATGAATTTCTGTTAATGTTTTAGTAACCTTATCTAAATTTATAATAACTACTGATGTATCATCTTTAAAACATATTATAAATTTAGTTAAACTCGTTTTAAACAATTCTAATAAAAATAAATCAGAATTTTTAATTTTATATTTAGATTTATTATATTCATATATTAAACTAATAATATCAATTATAGTATCACTATATAATTCTATTTTGAATTCTATTTTGAATTCTATTTTTAATTTTATATATGAATATAACATATTATATAATAATGTTAATGAAATAATATTATCATTTTTAATATTATTATCTTCCATATTATATTCCATCTTAGCTAATTCCTTTAAAATATGTAATTTATTTAAATTATCTAACGACAATATATTATATTTATCTGTTTTATCATCTAAATTTAAACATCTTCTTGTTATAATTTTATAAAGTATATCTTTAATTTTATGATAAAAGAATTCAGTATCATCCTTATTATCAGTATCATCCTTATTATCAATGCCATATTCAATACATAATAAATGATAATATAAAGATACTAAATAATAAGCGTTTTTATAAAAATCTATATATATTTTTTTATAAAATGTAATAATTAATCCATTCATAATATTTGTAGTTATTTTTGTTTTGTTAGGTAATACGTTTGTTTCCTTAATTTTTTTAATAATAGATTTTAAATATTCTTCATTATGTAAAATATAATCACTATTATTATTACAACATTCAATAAGTTTATCAATGTTTTGTATTGTAACACCATCATTTAAAACAAGTTCATTTATATTTACTCGACCTTTAATAATAATTAAATCTTTTTTAATATCAGTTAAATTAAAAGTTTCTGTTAATAATAATAAGTCTTTTACTGGCATATCATCATCAGGCCTTTTTTTTACTTTATTAAAATATTTATAATATTTACATATTATTATAAATTTTGTTTTTATAATATCTAAATTACTCATTATATAATATTAATTATAAATTAAAAATTAAAAATTATTATTTATATTAAATATTGTATCCCGTGATTTATTAAGAATAGATGCTTTTTGATATTGTGTTGGTCTTGATTCAAAAAAGTTAGTTTTTCCTTCTACAGAAATACTTTCCATAAAATCAAATGGATTAGTTGTATTATATATTTTATTATAATTTAATTCAGTTAATAATCTGTCACTAACATATTTAATATATTGTATCATTAAATCTGAATTCATACCTAATAATTTACATGGTAAACTTTCACATATAAAAATTATTTCTATATCAACTGCTTCTTTAAACATATCATGTACCTCATTTTCTGGTAATCTATTATTAATCATTGAATATAATAATACTGCAAATGAACAATGTAATCCTTCATCTCTAGCAATTAATTCATTTGAATTACATAATCCAGGCATAATATTTCTTTTTTTTAACCAAAATATTGAACAAAAACTACCAGAAAAAAATATACCTTCTACAATTGCAAATGCTAATAATCTTTTAGCAAAACAATCATCTGATTCTATCCATTTAAAAGCCCAATTTGCTTTTTGAGCAATAAAAGGAAATTCTTTTATTGCATTAAACAATTTATTTTTTTCAATAGGATCTCTAATTATATTATCAATTTGTAAAGAATATGTTTCACTTTGTCCAGTTAATATACCATTAAAAATTCCAGAATGTTCTAAAGATTCATTGAAACAAAATGTATCATGAATATCATCAATATTTATGATTTCTTTAATATATATATTATTATTATGTAAATTAGATTCAGGAGAGTTACTTATTTGTTCTTTTAATAATATAGATGGTTTAAATCCAAAATTATATAATTTAATAAATTCATTTAATGATATATTTAAAATATATTTATCTACATCAGATATAATATTTAGAGTTAATAATAATAATTGAATTTTTTTTAAAATATTATTAGAATTATATATTAATAAATTAGATTCAGATATATTATATTTAACTGAATCTAAAAATCCTTCTAACCATGAAATTTTGGTTCTAATTGAATAATTTATTGGAATATAAATATTAATATCATTATACTCATTTAAACTATTAGTATCATTATACTCATTTAAATTATTATTACCATATATATATCCAACTAAATAAGGTGCTTTTAAATTTAATGGTTCATTATCAATATTATATAAAATAGGTAATTTATAATCAAAAATAATATCATTAATTTTTAAATCTTTAGTATATACAATTTCTTTACAATTATTATTATTAATATACCATTTATGATCACTTGTACATTTTAAATTTATACCATTAGATAAAATTACATCATATAAATAATTTTTTCCTGTGTGTAATATTTTTGTTTTAGAAAATTGTTTTCCATTCCATACATTAACATCCATATTTTCTAAATGTTTAATTTCAAAATATCCTTTATCAGTTAATATATTAGTATCTCCACTAACACAATGAATTGATTCCATTGCCATTTGCCAAGTATATGTAATTATAGCTTCTCTTATTTTTACATCATTTAAAAATCTTTCAGATAAATTAATATTAACTATTGTATCTGAAGAAGAAAAAAAAGCTAATATCATTTTAATAAAATATTGTTCATTTTCATTCAATTTACAAAAATGGTCATAATCTTTAGAAAAATCTATTTCTTCAGCAGTCCAAAAAGCTGCTTGTTGTATTTTATAAGATTTCCATATACTTTCATTTTCAATAGGATAAACAGTAAGTTTTTCATTCTCTGTATTTAATAAATATTCATTATTTTTATTCATTATGATTTCTAATATATATATTAAAGATAATATTAAATCAATTTTTATTTAAATTATATATTTTTATAATAAATATATTTTTATAAATAGAATAAACTAAATATAAACATACAAATTAGAATAATTTTTCATATATTTTAAATAAATATATTTTTTTTTATAAAAGAGGAGATTCAAGTAATATTAAACTACATGCTTGGCAGTAATGCAAGGAAAATATAAACAAAATATTTTACATATGATAAAGGAGGTGTTTTGTTACTATTGAGGTAAATAATTAAATGTGAGTGAAATGGTGAAATTAATGAATTATTAATTATATAAAATATTTTAATTAAAAAAGTATATTAAATAAATTAATATATATAAGTTATATATTTTATAATATAAATCTATAATATTATATAATGAGTTTTCATTCAAATAATATTAAACCAAATTTAGTTGAATCTAAAATATTTAATTATTATAATAAAAAAAATAAATTATTAATAAATAATAATAATAATAATAATTTTAATAATTTAAAATTTTATTTATTAAATATATGGAATTTTATTAAATCTAATTATGGATTTTTTATTTTTTTTTTATTAATGTTTATTTTATTATATGTTAGATATATTGAAGTTAATAAAAAAAAGCATAAAATTAAACTATTATTAAATAACAACTCATTTGATGATGATAATGATGAAAATGATGATAATAATGATGATTATAATTATAATTAAAAAATTGATAATATTATTATTTTTAAATATTATAAATAACAATTTAATGAATAATGATGGTAAAAAATGGTCAGATGTTGAAATTAAATCATTAATACAATTTACAAAAAATAAAGAAAATATAGATAATATTTCACTTAATCTTAAAAGATCTACTAATTCTATTAATAATAAATTAAAAAATATTGCAATAAATTTAATAAATATTTTTTCAATTGATATTAATATTGTATCTAATATTATTAATATACCTTGTAATATTATAAATAGTTATATAAATAATAATGATATAGATAATGATAATATGAATAATGATAATATAGATGATGATATAATATTAAATGAAAAACAACAAAAAATAATAGATGAATTTAAATTAGGAAAAAATATATTTATAACAGGACCCGCTGGAACAGGTAAATCTATTACTATAAAAGAAATTATTAAATATTGTAAAAATAATAATATTTCATATGGTTTAACAGCTACTACAGGTTCAGCAGCTGTTTTAATTAATGGAAAAATTATAAATAGTTACTTAGGAGTTGGAATTTGTGATAAAACAGCAAGTGAATTATATTCTAATAATGTATATAAGTTATCTCATATAGTAAAAAAAATTAGAAATTTAAAAGTTTTAATAATAGATGAAATATCAATGTTAGATTTAAAATCATTTGAATTAATTTCAGAATATTTATCTTTAATTACAAAAAATAAAAAACCATTTGGTAATATACAATTAGTATTAACAGGTGATTTTTGTCAATTAGAACCAGTTAATAAAAATTTTTGTTTTTTATCTGAAATTTGGGAACAATTAAATTTAGAAATAATATTTTTATCTAAAATGATAAGACAACAGCATGATAAACAATTTCAAAAAATATTAAAAAATTTAAGATATGGTATATGTAGTGATGAAACATTTGAATTATTAAAAAATAATAAATATATTATTAATGAAGATATTAAATCAACTATATTATATTCAAAAAATGAAGATGTAGAAAAAATTAATAATATAGAACATCAAAAATTATTAAATTTAAATAAAAGTAACATATATAAGATAAGATTACCAAATGAAAAAAAAAATAAACAAAAAACAGAATCATGGTTTAATAAATTAGATATACCTGATAGTATAGAATTATGTGAAAATGAACAAATTGTAATAACATCTAATATAAATCAAGATAAATGTTTAATTAATGGAACTAGAGGAATAATTAAAGAATTATTATTAGATTCTATTAAAATAAAAACAATAGATAATAATATTCATATAATAAATTATCATAAATGTATTTATAATGAAGATAAAGATATGTATTTTAGTTATATGCCAATTAAATTAGCATATGCATTATCAATACATAAATCACAAGGAATGACATTAGATTCTATTGAAATTGATATTGGTAAAAATATATTTGCATCTGGACAAGCATATACTGCTTTATCAAGAGCAAAAAAATTAGAAAATATAAAGATTATAGATATTTGTAAAGAAAGTTTTATATTAAATCAAAAAGTTTTAAATTTTTATAGTAAAATTGATTCTAATTTAATAATTTAAAAATAAATATTATTATTTAAAGATTTTTATTTAAATATTAAATATAATATGGATTTTTTAAATGAATATAATATATTAATTAATGAACTTAAAAAAATATTTCCAAATGATAATATTTTTAATAATATTGATGATAATATTATTATAAATAATTGTTTATTATTTAATAATTTAATTAATGAAAATTTTGATTTATTTTTAAATTGTAAAATAAAAATATTTTCTCATAAAAATGATAATACATTAAAATTATCTACAAGTTTATTTGGAACTGATTTATTTATTAAAGATTTATTAAATAATCAATCTGATCATATTAAAAAAAAAATATGGATTTTATTACATAAATTATATATATCTATTGAAAAATCAAAAAATATTAATGAAATTAATCAAAATAATATTGATAAAATAGATAATTATAATAATAATTGGATTAATGATAATAAAAAATTTAATAAAACTGATGCAACAGAACATTTATATAAAATATTAGATATAAATACAAATGATGATACATCTGATATGATTAATGATATAATTAATTCATTTGATGATATTATTAATAATAATTCAGAAAATCCATTTAATAATATTATGAATATTAGTAAACAAATATCACAAAAATATTCAGAAAAAATTAATGGAGGTGATATTAAAATTGATAATTTAATGTCAACTATAATGAATAAAATTCCTAATTTAATTTCTAAAAAATCAGATGAACAAAATGTAGATGGTTCTGAAAATAATCCAATTCCAACTGAAATATTTGATATAATGAATCAGTTATCTAATATAACTAAAACTATTATACCTAATATGAATGATGGAAATGCTCAAAATAAAGATACACAAATTATTGATGAAACATTTTCAACTGCTAATGTAGAATTAGGAAAAATTAAAGAATCTAATAAATCAATGAAAATAGGAAATATATTAAAAATTGCAGATCAATTTGGTGTTATACCAGGAGGAAAAAATCAAGATATTAATATACCCAATGAATCAAATACTCAAACTGATGAAAATAATTTATTAAATAATTTAAAAAATATATTACCAAATAATATTAATAATGAAAATCATAATATGCCAGATATGAATAATATATTTGATATGTTTAAAAATATTATTCCTTCAAATATAAATAATGAATCTTCAACTCAAAATGAAACTCATAATAATTTAAATGATAATAAAATACAAGATATAAATAAAATGTTATCATTATTAAAAAATATAACAAATAATAATGAATCTTTTAATTGTAATAATAATTAAATATTATTATAATATTTTTTAATATTATTAATTAAATTTATATTATCATTAACATATGTATAATCAATAGTTATTATATATATTATAGATAATAATATTGATGTAATTAAATATTTATCAAATAATAATATTATTAAAAATAAAAATAATATTTTAAAAATACTATTTTTAAATAATCTTTTTATATAATTATTAATATTATATGAATTTAAATATGTAATATAAAATATTAATATAATATTTATAATATTATCAAGCATATATACTCAAATAGATTTTATTATAAATTTTTATAAAAATTATTATCTAGTATAAATCAATATAATGCATTATTGTTCTCTAGAAGATGCGTGGGGAAGTAATAATATATCAGATAAATATACTGAATATATGACAAATATTAATTCTAATGAAAATAATGAAAATAATGAAAATATGACAAATAATAATTCTAATGAAAATATGACAAATAATAATGAAATAAAAATAGATTATCATAATAATAATTTAATGTGTAATGATATTTTTTTACATATTAAAAATTGTGAAAAATGTCAAAATAAATTAAGAGATGAATATAGACCTAAAATACTTTATAGTATTAAAAAAATAATTGATAATAATAATGATATTATTATATTAATAATAATTGGAATATCAATATTATTATTTTTTAATTTAATAAATAATCTTACAAAAAATTAATAATTTATATATCTAGTAGAAAAAATTATTTTTTATTATAATAATTATTTTTTTGGAAACCATGATATTAATAAAATATTTGGTTTATAATATTCACTATTAAATCCATTTTTTTTTAATTTTTTTTCAATATATTTTTTACATTCATCAAATGAATATATAGGTAACCCTACTAAAAATTCAGGTATTATATACCATGTATAATAAAAATTACTTGAACTAGATATATTTATCTTTTTTTCAACTCTATAATATATTTTATCAAATGTTATGTATTTATTATCTTCTCGTTTTTTTTGTTCTTTAATTAAATCTTCCGCTTTTACCATTTATTATAATAAATTATAAAAAAAAATAATTCTTTAAAGAATTATATTCTTATTAATATAAAAATGATATATGATACATTATGTTTAAGTGGAGGCGGAATTAAGTTACTTTATCATATAGGTGCTATTGAGTATTTAGAAAAAAATAATATTATTATTTTAAATAATATTAATAATTTTATAGGAACATCTGCTGGAGCAATTATATGTTTTTTTTTATCATTATCATATTCAATTGAAGATATAAAAATTTTTATGTTAGATTTTAATTTTCAAATATTATTACCTGAATTTAATATTGATAATATATTATTAAATTTTGGATTAGATAATGGTAATAAATTTAATTATATTATAATTATGTTTTTAAAAAATAAATATAATATGGAAGATATTACTTTTAGTGAACATTATAAATTAACTAAAATAAAATTAAATATTATTGGATGTAATTATACTAAAAAAAAAGAAGTTTTATTTAATGTTGATAAAACACCTAATATGTCTATTATTACTGCAATAAGAATTTCTATATCAGTACCTTTATTATTTACACCCGTATTATATAATAATGAATATTATATAGATGGAAGTATTTTAAATAATTTTCCTATTAATTATTGTAATATTGATACTACATTAGGTATTAATTTTTATACTATTGATTTTGGGGAAGATAATAAATTAGATAATGTTATTGATTTTATTTTATCTTCATTTAGTTTATTTATTAATGCAAACACTATTAAAATAAATAGTTTAAATATTATTAATATTAAAGTTGAAAAAAATATAAATTTTTTAAATTTTGAATTATCAAATAATGAAAAAAATGATATTATTAATTCTGGATATAATCAAACTGAAGAATGGATTAATAATATTCCTACTAAAATTTGTGAATCAATTATTGATAATATTATTTTGTTGATATAATTCTTTTGTTAAATTATTATATATTTTTATTTTTTCATTTAATGGTAAATTATCTATTTCAATATTTATTGAATATAAAATAAATGCTTTATCTAAACTAGTAAATTTTGATGTTTGTATAGAATCATTTATATATAAATTATTTAAATCTGATATATATGTAAATATTTCCCCATCAATATAATTAGTTATTTCAGAAGGAACTTTTATTATCTCATTATTTATTTCTTGTTTATATATATTATTATTTAATTTATTATCTAATTTCGTATTTCTTTCTGATAATAAATTATTATATTCATTTATTATATTTTTATTAACTTGTTCTATTTTATTATCATTATTTAAAAAAGATGTATCGTTTGAATAATTATTATAACCATGCTTTGTATTATATTCATTATTTAATACTTCAAAATTTTTTTTTATAATTTTTTTTTCTTTATCTGAATCTTTTACAAATAAATCTTTTAATTCATCATGAGTTTTTATTTTATTTAAAATTATTTTATCATATTTATCTTTTAATATTTGATTTGTTAATATTTGACCTGCTAATATAATATGATGATATATATCTTCTTCTAATTGTGAATTTTTATCAGGATGAAAAATTTTTATTGTTTTTATATATTTTTTTTTTATATCTTGTATACTATCATTAGAAGATACATTTAATATATCATATAAATTATATTTTAAATTACTAATATCTATATCATTCATTATTATATTATTATAATTTAATAATATAATAATTAACGCAATTTAAAAAAAATATAAAATTATAAATTTGATTTTATAAAATTAATTAAATCTTTTGAATTTCTAGAACCTGTATAAGGTGTTTTCATATTACTTGATTCTATTACAATATATGGAAATCCGGGAACATTATATTCTTCACACATATTTTTATCATCATCGCATTTAATATCATATGCTTCAATATTTTCTAACATTGGATCTGACATTACTTGTTGAGAAAATAAATCCCATTCAGGTTGAAATTTTTGTGACCATCCACACCAGGTTGTATTAAAATTATAAACTTTAATTTTATTTGTATTTGTATTTTTATTTTTTATATTATTAGAATCAATCATATTATTAGAGATAGATATATTATTAATATACCAAAAATATAATAATCCTATTATAATTAATACCCAAATCCACAATTTAAGACCAAAATATTCTTTATTTATATTTATCATTATTATAAGTAAGATAATATTTTATAAAAAATATTAAGAAATTTTTTCATAAATTTAAATTTATACTTTTTTTTTTCTATATTATTATATATAATATGTCTAAACCTAAAAATAGATTTGATAAATATATGAATATATTCGGCGAAAATGATGATTTACGTATAAGATTATTTATTAGTGAATTAGAACAATTAGCTATTGATTTAGCAAAAAAAAATAGTCAAATAAAATTTAATACTGATTTATTTCCAGAAAATTGGATTTTTAATCCAAATGTATACACAAAAGGTATGATGAGTCGTAATTATAAACATAAACCAAAATGTGATAATAGGCTTGGTAATTTATTTGCAATTAACGATAGGGAATTGATACCACCCATTGATGATAATAGTATACATCCCGAATTTTTATCATATATTATAATAGTATGTTTTAATTTAAATAATACAGAAGGTCCTATAGAATTAGATAGTACTCATGATAATGATAAATTTACTAAAATGAAAAAGGAATTTGAAAATTTAGTAAATATGTCTGGATCTGGTTTAGATACGTGTATTTTTATTAAAATGTTACTTGATAAATTAAAAATAACATATGAACGTAATAATCAACCAATTGATAAACATTTTGATATTGCATGTGATAATGCTATACACGATATAACAAAAATTAAAATTCCATCATTTATTGATCTTTTATATGACATTTCACATATAGTAACTGATGCCGCAATTCCATATCCTAATAATAATACATCCGTCACTAATATAAAGTCATTATTAGGTACTAGAGGAGCTTATGGTGCTCCAGCTACTACTCCTCCTCTCGTTGGTGGTGTTATCTGGAATGAATCTTATATATTTTCCCACCCTCCTGTAGCTGGGGCGGGACAGACTACTATAAATATACCCACTGATGCGAACATTAAAGACTATTATAGTATTATATTTCCAACTAGACCCCTAGTAAGAAATCCGGTGGCGGGTGCTGGTCCGTTAGTAGGACCCCTATATGATACACCTCTATATAATCCGCCTCCTAATACTGATGTTAAGAGTGGTGCACTTAATAACTTTGACATTAACGCTTTAAATACACTTGCGGGTGGAACTGCGATTTTGCCCGTAGTGATTATAGCTCCACCAGCTCCAGCTCTACCAGCTCCACGTGATCTAGGTGTGTTAACAAAATTTGATATTAATTTATATAATATAGATACTAAAATGATATTATTAATTAATATATTAAGATATATTTTTAATATACCTGGTGAGGTTATGAGTAAATTAATAACTAACTCATCTACTCATACATTATATAAGTATCCTTTAGCAGCTCTTGATAATGCCATTAAAACTCAATTATTTACACATGCGCACGCAGATATAACTTCTTTTTATAAATGCAACAAAGTTATAGATATTTTGAAAGGAAAAATAAATAGTACTAATTTACCACCAGAGTTACTTACTCATTTAAGGACGTTACCTGCTAATGAATTAGCAATGTCTTTTTCATTTAATAATTTAGTATTAAACTACAAAAAACAAGTAACAGATGTTGTTTATCGTGCTAATATTGTTGCAAGTTTTCCCCAAGTAAGAACATCATGGAACACAGGAGGCGGTAATTGGGTGCCTAATGTGGCTACATCAGTAGTTCCTGCTAATGATATATATATAAATATGTGGACATTAATTATAGAAAACTTAAATGAAATTATATTTGACGATAGACGCTTTTTTAATTGGAGAATAGAGGCATTAGTAGATTCAACAACGAAAGAAAATATAGGCAAAATTCCAATTAATATTAGTCCTACTGATAGTTGGTTTGAAGATAATATAATTAATGATTATATTAGAAATAATGCAGGTGTATTATGTAAACTTAATCAGGATGGATCATGTGATGAAATTAATAATGGTAGTAAATTATTTGAGGAAATTATTTCAAAACAAACATCTGCCGAACAGTACGGTCTTGATGAGCTTAATAATAAAGATTTAATAGACCAATTTTTAATAGAGTGTTTAGTAATACCTAAAAACTCAAAAAGCAGTGCCCTAGATAATAAAAAATGTACTACTATTTTTAATGATCCACATTTTTTTACTGTAGCAAAAGACCAAATAAAGGATATGTTACCTCAACGAGCTCTAAGAGTTTTAGAATTATTAGAGGTACCAACATATACTAAAACTGAAACTTTTAATAATAAAACATATAAGTTACTAAAATATAGAGACTATAATCATTGGTTAGAAAAAGTAGTAAACCCAAAAGTAGATGGTCCCTCATTTATTAGTATAAAAAACAATATCAAATTAGCAGCTTATATAAATTTTTTAATTAAAAAGATAAATACTAATCCAGCTATTTTAAATAAAACATCATATCCTTCACTAGAGGTATATAATCATAAATCAACTCAAAAAAAACATCTTAGTACATTATCACAATTAACAAATTATTTAAAAATAGATAGAACTAATTTATTAGATTTAATTAAAAATGTACGATTAAGAGCATTTAAATCAAGATTAGTTGTTCTTGATCCTATGGAACAACATGGTGGATTACTTAATTTTAATTTAAATAATATGAAAAATCCTTATTTAATAAATAAAGCAAATGAAATATCATTTTCTAAAAAAAATTTTAGACATTCATATATTGAATTTGACAACCTATTTAATACATATGAAAGACAATTAAAAACTTATAATAAAACAATTGCCTCTCAAACAAAACAAAAAATTAATGAATTATTATTTAGTTTGAAAAGAAATGAAGAAAAACTATTTGATGCATTAACACTTTATGATAATTATTATAGAATTCTTAAAACATTTGATAATAACGATACTAAAAAATATAGTGAAGAAGAAGTAACATTACACAAATTACAAAATTTTTTAGATAAAAATATAAATAAAAATATGGTAAAAGTAAGTGATATAAGTTCAATATTTAAATCACTTATTGAAAACAGTACACCAGATGAGGATCCATCAGAAGATAATTTTGAACCAATAGATCCTGATGACATTTAAAATATTAATTATATTTAAAAAATTATATATATATTAAATATAATATAAAATATTAATGACTATAGGAAAAATAACATTATCATCAATTGGAAAAGAAAATATTTTTTTATCAAGTAATCCTGATATAACATTTTTTAAAATAGTATATAAAAGATATACAAACTTTTCTATTGAACCATTACCTCAATATTTTAAAACAACGCCTGATTTTGGTAGAAGATGTACTATTAATATTGGAAAAAATGCAGATTTAATAAATAAAATGTATTTATATATTGAATTACCTCCTATTAATAATAATAATAGTAATATCAAATTTAAATGGGTAAATAAAATAGGTATTGCATTAATTAATTTTATTGATATTGAAATTAATGGTAATATTATTGATAGACATTATGGTGATTGGATAAATATTTGGAATGAAATAACTACACCTAATGAATTAAAAAAATCTTATAATAAAATGATTGGAAATATTAGTGATTTAAATAATTATTCATTTTCAAAAAATAATTATATATTATATATACCATTATTATTTTGGTTTTGTTTAGATACAGGATTAGCATTACCTTTAATATCAATGTCATTTTCTGATATTAAAGTTCATGTAGATTTTAATGATGTTAATTTATGCTATAATAGTAGTCCATCATATTACTTAAATATAATAAATAATTATTGTATTTATGAACCTGGTGAATATTTTTATCAAAAATATCAAAATAATAAAATAATAGGTGAATTTATATATTTTGATCCTATAAATAAATTAATTTATTATAATCCAATAAAAAATACATTTATTATACCAACTGATGAAAATTATAATAAATTAAAATTAATTGGTATGAAAAATAATTTTGAATGTAATATTGTAATAAATTCAACAATTATACAAAATAATAATTATTTTAATTTTAATAAACCTTCAATATTAAATTCATATTTATTAGTTGATTATATATATTTAGATAATTTTGAAAGAAGTCAATTTATTAATCAAAATCATGAATATATAATTCAAGTTATTCAGACTTTACCTGAACAAATAATTAATTCAATTAATACAACTTATAAATTACCATTATTTAATCCTATTAAATTATTAGTTTGGAGAACATTATTAACTTCAAATATTAATTCTAATAATTTTTTTGATTATACTGATGATTCAACTCAATTAATTAATAAAAATTTATTAATTATTAATTCAATAAATAGAATGGAATTATCATCTATTGAATATTATACAAATATTCAATCTTATCAATATAATTTTATAAATAATCAAAAAGGAATATTTATGTATTCCTTTGCTTTAAACCCATTACAATTACAACCATCTGGTAGTATGAATTTTAGTAAAATAGATGATGCATATTTACAGTTAACTATGAATAATAATGTTAATTATCAAAATAGTATATCTTTAAAAGGTTATGCTATACAATATAATTTATTTAGAGTATCTAATGGAATTGCTGGATTAGGATTTAATATTTAATTAAGCCATGCAAGACTACCAATTCCACTTACTATTCTTAAAATATTATATTCTTTAATACTTATATTAACTTTAAATGATTGATTTATAGATGATGTAATAATAATACTAGTATCTTCAAAATGAGTAAAATTTAAGTGTCCTGAAGGCTGTTCATTTAATGGATCTAATGAAAAACTATATACATATAAATTAGGTTGAATTGAATTATAAAATTTTTCACTGGGTATTAAAGTATTATAATATATATTAGGTTGAACTGTAAATAAATCAGTACCATCTATTTTAAATAAAATAGAATCAATTGGTGATATTAATTCTTTTTTAATATAAAAATCATTTTTAATATATAATAATAATAAATATATTTGTTTATTAAATTGATAAATAAATAAATATTTATCAATATAATATAATAAATACATTATATCAAAAGTTGGTAATAAATTTAATAAATAAGTAATTCTAAATGATCCTTTCTCATATTCAATAATATTATTAATAATTATTTGTATATCTAAACTATAATTTTTTTGTTCATCAGATGTATAAATATAATTATTATTTATAAAAATATTATAATAATTTAATATAATTAAATATTTGTCATATTTTAAATCATATAATAATTTATATAATAAATTATTATATATATCTTTCGCTATTATATATATATCTTTTATTAATCCTGAAAATTTTTTATCAATAATAAAATTAGAATCATTAATATAACTACTTGAAAATGTTCTATATCTTTCTATAATATATTCATGATTAAATGAACTAAATAAATTTCTTTCATTTATATTTAATAATATAATATCTGATATTAAATCTATTTTAATAGTTGGATTTATATTATTAAAATAATAATTATCACTTAAATCATTAGATAAAATATATTCTAAATTATTTAATTTATAATTCAATTTTATATCTATATATGGTAATGCTAATGTTGGTAATGCTAGTGTAGATTTATTACAAAACCAAAATATTAATGGTATATATAATTCATAATATTCATTATTTTTAATAATTTTAGTAATATTTAATAATTGATTTTGTTTATTTTTATCACAATATAAATTATAATTTATATTAAAAATATCTTCATTTAATTCTTCAATTAATTGATCATTAAAATAAATTCTTATATATTCAAAAAATTTATCATATGATTTCCATATAGGTTCTTCTATTATATTTATAATATTAGTTGATGTATTAATATTTTTTTTCATATTTAATGTTTGTAATAAATTATAATTATTAGTAATATTATTTATTTTAATATTAAAATAGGATACTAAATAATAATTATTATAAAAATTATTTTCATTATTATAAATAATATTATTTGGATTTATAAATAAATATATTTCATTATTAGTATTATCTTGTTTATAATAATTACAAAATAATTGTTGTTTATATAAAAAAGTTATATTATCTATTTTTAAATTATTATTATTATTATCAGAATAATAATAATTATTATTATTATTAATTATTATATCTAATGATATTATATAATATGAAATATTACTATTAGTATATTCGTAAAATATTTTACCATTATATTTTATATGTTTATTATATATTATTATATTAGAATCTTGTTTATTAATAGTTAATAAATTATTCATATTAGATAATTGTATTTTATGTAAATAATTATTAAAATAATTATTTTGATATGTATAAGGTATTATATAAAAATTATCATTTTTATATTGATAAATATTATTTAAGGTAATTTTATATACATTATTTAATTCTGGTATAAATATTAATTTATTTAAATTACTTATATAATATTGATTAAATTGAATATTATTAATTTTATTTTTCTGAATAATATTTAATATTAAATAACCATTTTCTAATAAAAATATTGATTTATCAAGATAAATTTCAATATTATTTATAATAATAGAATAAATATAATTATCTGTTACAAATAATAATATATTATCTGGTATTTTTATTAATAATTTATTAGTATTAATAATATAATCTAATATAATCCAATTATTATATATTGTATAGTATATTAATTCATTATTATTAAAATTATTATTATTAATTGTAAAATAACAATTATTATTAACTTGATTAATATAAATTGATTTATTATTTATATTATCAGGTATTAATTTATTATTTTTAATATCAATTTCAGTTATATTATTATATATATATATAATTGTATGTGTTAATGATATTGATATCATATTTAAAGGTATTTTTATATAATATAAATATTCTGATACATGTTCTATTTTTATTATTGGTAATAAATAGTTTTGATCTAATTGTTTAATATATATTATTTGATTTATATTATCAATTTTATCATTATTATTATAAAATAATAAAAGTTTTGTATTTGATACTTTAATTATTTTATTTGGAATAATATAATTAATTTGTAAATTATTAGAATCTTTATTAATAGATTTAAAATTATTTGGATAAATATAATCTGATAATATATTATAATCTATATTATATTCATAAATTATATTATTATTATTATTAATACTACTAATGATATTTGTAATATCATTATATACTATAACTAATGTATTATTTTCTATTATTAAATTTAAATCATTAATAAAATCTAATGAATTTTGTATATCTATTTTAATATAATAATTATTAGATATATCTATATATAAATTATAAATTTTTGTATTTATAGTTATCTTTAATGAGTTATTGTTTATTAAAAATAAATTATTATTATAAAAATATATATAACAATAATTATTTTTTATTTTTTGTTTTTTTATATTTAATTCAATTTTAATAATAAAATTATCATTTATACTTAAATCATTAAAATTACTAGTTATTATATAATTATTATTTATATTTAATTTATTATTACTATAATAAATATTATCAATAAAATTTAATTTATAATTTCTACAGTAAATATTATCTATAAAATTATTAATATTTTCATTAAAAGTAATATTATATAAATAACCTAAATTATATTTTTTAAGTATATTAATAGTTATATTCTCTTTTATAATAATTGATTCATTATTATTAATATTATAAATTGAAGAAAATGTTAATTGATTAATATATATATTTGTTGGAGTAATACTTATGTTATTATTATTATTATTATTATTATTATTATTATTATTATTATTATTATTATTATTA
>Ga0247832_1002964_pt1 | contig 24392 bp, 20 predicted proteins | sample LaCruzMarch2015__10_FD_192407 | JGI IMG/M metagenome (GOLD analysis project Ga0247832, IMG submission 192407) | Freshwater microbial communities from meromictic Lake La Cruz, Castile-La Mancha, Spain - LaCruzMarch2015_4m | ecosystem: Environmental > Aquatic > Freshwater > Lake | place: Spain... | reverse complement strand
GCGAAGGCCGGCCTCGGCGCGGCAGGCGGGACCGACGGTGGCGACGATCTTGGTGCGGACGATCGCGGAGGGGATCGGCGTGGCAAGTGACATGGCTGGCGTCCTCGGGCGGGGTGGGGCGGACGGGGTGGGGGCGGGGCCCGAAGAATACTGCAAGCCGACCGATTTGCGTTAGACTCTCTCCCGATGACGACACGCATGTGGCATGACCGGAGGGTGATCGTGGCGGGCGGCACGGCCGGCTTCGGCCTGGCGCTGGCCCGGCACCTCGACGCCGCGGGAGCCCGCGTGCTGATCGTGGGCCGCTCGAGCGAGGGCGTTCGGCAGGGCCTCGCCGCCTGCGAGGTCGGCAACGCCCATTCAGCCAATGGCCATCCTCGCGACAGCCGGGTGCGGGGCATCACGGCTGATCTGGCCCGGCCCGGTGAAGGGGGCCGCGTGGTCGGGGAGGCGCTGCGGATTCTTGGCGGCGTCGACGATCTCTTTTTCTGCGTGGGCCGGTCGGGCAGGGGAAAGATCCTCACGACAACTGCCGATGAGCTCCGCGAGTATTTCGACGCCAACGTCTCGTCCGCCGTCGAGATCACGCAGGCCGTGGCCGATGACGTGGCGGCGGCCGGCGGCCACATGGTCTACATCGGCAGCCTGGCAGGCAAGCTCGTCACGCCCTTCATGGGTTCCTACTGCGTCGCGAAGTCGGCGCTGGCGGCCTACGTCGAAGCGGTGCGGCTGGAGATGACGCCGCGGGGGGCCCACGTGCTCTTGGTCTCGCCGGGGCCGATCCGTCGCGACGACAACGACCCCCGGTCGGCCGATGCGGCCGACCGCTACGCGGCCGACGTTGCGGATGCCGGACTGCCCGCCGAGGCTCTCCGCCCGGGCGGCACCCGGGCACTCCGGCAACTCGATCCCGACCGGCTGGCTGAGCAGGTGCTCGCCGCCTGCGCGAGTCGGCGAAGCGAGCTTGTCGTGCCCGGAAAGGCGAGGCTCTTGGCGGGCCTCATCGAGTGGTGCCCAGAGTGGGGCCGCAGGATCCTGGCCCGGGTGGTCCAGCAATGACACACGCCGACACGCCCTGGTCTTGCCCCGATCAGATCAACCACGTTCAGATGCTGCTCGACTCGTTCGCGCGGCTGCTCGGCCGCGATCTTGTTCCCCGCGATGCTTCCGCGGCCGATCAGGCCCGGCGGCTCTTCGAGTCGCCGTTCGTCGTCGTCTCGCACGGCACCGAAGCCGACCCGGTCCTCAACTACGGCAACGCCACGGCGCTCGCGCTGTGGGAGATGGATCTCGCCACGTTCGTGCAGACGCCCTCGCGGCAGACGGCCGAACCGGTGCATCGCGACGAACGGGCCCGGATCTTGGAGCGAACCCGCCGCGACGGTTTCGTCGACGACTATTCCGGCATCCGCGTCTCACGATCAGGACGGCGATTTCGGATCGAGCAGGCGATTGTCTGGAACCTGGCCGATGCCGCCGGACACCTCCGCGGCCAGGCCGCGACCTTTGACAACTGGACGCCGCTGCCACCCGGCCGCGAATGAACCGCACCTTTCAAGGCCCATTCAGCCCAGAAACTGTGCGTAGTACTTCGTCGTGAATCGAGTTCTAGCCAACTGCCGGGGGATCGTTAGGTCGGCCGGCGTAAGCCACTGTGTCTGGATCGGCGAGGCCCTGCCGCCGAGCGAGTGAATCGCGACCTGGTTGTAGGCTTTCGCGAATTGCTGCCAGAGGGGATCGACGGGGTTTGAGAAGATCGGGTCGAACGACACCGAGATCCCTGGGCCGTCCGAATAGAGGCCGTGAGGCTTCTTTGTCACCGGCAGTCGGCGGACGAAGTAAATCACCCACGCATGGGGCGAGAAGCCGTGTTCCTTGGAAAATTGGTTTGTGAAGGCATACGACTCGTCGATAACGCGACCCAGATTCGAAAGATCGTGCTCGTAATACTGGAAGTCGAGCCTGGGTTCGTCTCCCTTCGGTCGCCAGTATTCATTGACCATATCTGCTCGCGAGTAGACGATCCCGTGAGGCAACGGCGGCGATTTTACAGTGGGATGGGGGGCGTCGCCGTGCTGAATGCTGAGCCGGCGTGACCTTCGTATCTCGTCGAAAACGGGCTGCGAGGCGGCCGGCGTCATCACACCTGGGCCGGCCGAGAAGCGTTGATCGCACACGCCCCGGAGCGACTCAAGCTTGACGCTGACAAACAACGCATCGCATTCGTCATGCATCCGCCTGATGGTGGCAGCGAGCGCCTCCGGCGATTCCTCTGTCACAACACTGAATCGCGACCGGCACAACCTCGCCGACCGCACCTCGACCAGGCATTCGACGATGACCCCCGAGAGCCCATACGAGCATTTGAATTCTGCAAACGCCTTGTCGTCGACAAGGTCGGAGAGAGTGACGAGCGTGCCCTGCTCATCGACGTAGGTCACTGCGACAACACCCGCCGAGAAATAGCCTGGCCCTTCGAGTGACGAATCCTTCGTATCGCCGGCCGCCATCGAGCCGACGGTGGCGTCGCCGATTTCCGCCTGGTACGGAATCTCGAGGCCGCGTGACTGGAGCCACAGATGCAGTTTTTTGAGCCTGCAGCCGGCCTGCACTCGCACGACACTCCGCCCCGCCGCATCGGTCTCGACGCCAAGGATCTCGTCGAGCTTGAGCGTGCAGAGGAGCGTGCCGCCGTCGTTGACGACCGTCCGCGTCACCGAGAGCATCGAACCGACGGAGCTCACGGGCGAAGGAAATCGGATCGGATCGACCACGACCGCCTGAACATCAGCGTAGCTGATCGGCTCCACGTAGACGGCCGGCCTGGTCTCGTGCGTGAGACCCCAGTTCTGGTAGGCGTGCCCCTCGTTTTCGAGCAGACCTTGATACGGCACGGGTGCGGGCGACGGCGAGGCGACGGCATCCGGCTCCGTCGCCAGAACCTGCCCTCCAGACACCATGGCCGCTGTGGTGACCCCGGCGACGGCCGCGACGGTAGCCCTCAGAACCGCTCGACGCGAAGGTCCCGTCGAATCGAGCAGAGGAACATCCGTCATGGTGCGAGGGCGATTCACGTACGCGTCTCCGATCGTTCACGACACCTGGAAAAAGCTCTCGGGCCATTCTAGCGTGGAGGCGACAGTCGGCCTGACTGCCGATATAACTGTCCCGCGTTCACCCCGACGCGATTTCATTTTTTCTCCATCCGTGTCAGTAGGAGCATCCGTTCGATGGCAGCCGCACACAGCACTGGTTCCGAGGCTTTTCCGGGCATCACGAAGATCCGCTACGAGGGCCCGTCCACGAAAAACATGCTGGCGTTCCGCCACTACGATCCCGATGCCCTGGTCGAGGGAAAGACGATGCGCGACCACCTGCGGTTCGCCGTCTCCTACTGGCACACCTTCCGCGGCACCGGCAGCGATCCCTTCGGCGCGCCGACCATGATCCGCCCCTGGGAGAAGGGGGGCGACACACTCGAAGCTGCGATCTCCCGTGTGGCGGTGGCGTTTGAGTTCATGGAGAAGCTCGGCGTGGGCTTCTACTGCTTTCACGACCGCGACGTCGCCCCCGAGGGCAAATCGCTCGCAGAGTCGCACAAGAATCTCGACGCGGTGGCCGCGGCGCTTCATGCCCACCAGGAGAAGACCGGGATCAAGCTCCTCTGGGGCACGGCCAATCTCTTCAGCAATCCGCGGTATGTGCACGGCGCCGCCACCAGCTGCAATGCCGAGGTCTTCGCCTACGCCGCAGCCCAGGTGAAGAAGGCGCTGGAAGTCACCCACGCCCTCGGCGGCGCGGGCTATGTCTTCTGGGGCGGCCGCGAGGGCTACCAGTGCCTCTGGAACACCGACATGAAGCGGGAGGTCGACCATCTGGCCCGGTTCATGCACATGGCCGTCGACTCCGCGAAGGAGATCGGCTTCACCGGCCAGTTCTACTTCGAGCCCAAGCCCCGCGAGCCCACCAAGCACCAATACGATTTCGACTGCGCCACCTGCATTAATTTCCTGCGTGCCTATGGCCTGGAGAAGCACGTCAAGATGAACATCGAGACCAACCATGCCACGCTCGCCGGCCACGAGATGCAGCACGAGCTCGAGTATGCAGGCATGCAGGGATTCCTCGGCTCGATCGACGCCAACACCGGCGACACGCTGGTCGGCTGGGATACCGACCAGTTTCCGACCAACATCTACCTCACGACGCAGATTATGTATTCGATCCTGAAATACGGCGGTCTGGCCCCCGGCGGCGTGAACTTCGACGCCAAGGTCCGGCGAGAGAGCTTCGAGCCGGTCGACCTCTTCCATGCCCACATCGGCGGCATGGACGCCTTCGCCCGTGGCCTGAAGATCGCCGCAGCGATGCGGGCCGACGGGGCGATCCAGAAGCTCGTCGACGAGCGGTATGCGAGCTGGTCGAGCCCGCTGGGCAGGCGGATCGAGGCGGGCAGCGAGAGCTTCAAGACGCTCGAAAAGGAGATGCTCGCCAAGGGTGAGGCCGAGGCCTGCACGAGCGGTCGCCAGGAACTCTTCGAGAACGTGATCAACACCTACCTGTGATCCAGCGTGGACGGGTCGAGCATGGTCCGGATTTTCCTGCGGTTCGCCTTCGTGGTGGCAGTCGCTGTCGTCTCCCTGATGGCGGCCGCCGCGGCGATGGGGGCTGATCCTTCGCCCGGGCTGGCCACGGCACCGTGGAAACTCGAGAGCCTCAGGCTCCACGACGGACGGCAGCTGCAAGGTCTCGTCGTCGAGTCCGTGGCCGACGGCGGTCGTCGCGACCCTTCGGCCGCGGTCGGATTTGTGCAGATCTTCCAACCGCCGGGCAAGGGGATGGAACTCATCACCTGGCCGCCAATCAGCGCGATACGGATCGCGGCGATCGAGCGGCTGCCGGAGGCCGACCATGCCCGCCTCGCCCGCCGAGTGGACGAGTTTCGTAACCGCCGCGGCAGGCAGCATGCCGCCGAAACGGCCGTGACGCTCCTCCGAGACGACGACGAGCCCTGGCGGTACGCGGGCCGCTGGTTCACGATCGACAGCACGGCCGATCCGCAGCTCACCAGAAAAGCCGTTGTCCTTCTCGAACAGGTCTTCGCTGCACTTACGGCTCTGGTGCCCTCTGCTTCTGCGGGCGACGCCGTCGCCCCGCTGCGGGTCATGCTCTGCGGAACGGCCAGCGAATACCGTGGCGTCCAGGAGAGCCTCGGCATCGAGGCTGAGCACCCGGCCTTTTACGTGCCGGCCCGCGGCCTGCTCGTGGCGGGCAGCGACATGCCGGCGATGATCGAACAGGAGCGGACCGCAGCGGATAGTCTCGCGCTCACGGAGCGGGAGATCGCCAGCCGCGACACGGCGTTTGAACGCGACGTGCGGCGGCTGGCGAGCGATCTTGAAAAGCAGGGGATGCCCGCCGGCAAGCGGGCCGAGATCGTGCAACTGGCCCGCAACCGCTGGCAGCGGGAACGGGAGGCGATGCTCGACCAGGTCACGACGGCCCGGCGTGACAACGCGGCACGGGTCGCCGACGCCCGCCGCGAATTCGCCGCCCGGCTCACCCACGAGGCATGGCATGCCTATGCCGATCGATGCCTCTCGGAGAACGGCCGGCGACCGCTGCCGCTGTGGCTCGACGAGGGACTCGCGCAGGTCTTCGAGACGGCGCCGCTCGAGGCGGGAGAACTGCGGCTTGACGCCCCCGATCCGATCCGTCTCAAGGCCCTGCAGGAATTGCTGGCCGGCCGTGATCCGCCGCCGCTCCTGGACCTGCTGCGGGCCGGCCAGGGCCAGTTTCTCGTCGGACATTCCGGCGGTCGGAAGGCCAGCCAGCAAAGCTACCTGATGGCCTGGGGACTCGCTTTCCACCTCGCCATCCTTGAGCCCGTGCTCACGCCGGCGTCCCTGGCCGCTCTCGGCGGTCCGGCCACGGTGAACGACGAGGCGACGGGCAGGGGGGCGGAATTTGAACAACTCGTCGGCATGACGACCGCCGAATTTGAAACGGCCTGGCGCCGGCGGATGCTCAGCCTGCGGCCCCGCTGATTCGCCCCCGCTCAGCCCCCGCCCGGCCCGTTGACCGGCGCAGCCACGCGTTCGAGGGCCCGGCGGATCCCGGCGAGCCTTTCGGGATCCATCACCTTCGCACCGCGTTCGTCGGTCACGTGAAAGGCATCCACCACCTGGTCGAGATAGGTGCCGATCTTCGCCGACCGCACCGACAGCCCCTGCTCGAAGATCGTCCTCGCAATGGCATACAGGAGGCCAGCCGAGTCGTGGGCAAACACCTCCAGGATCGTGGCATGCGCGGAGCTCTCGTTGTCAAACCGCACACGGGCCGGGGCTGCCGCTGCAGGATTCGGCAGCGGCGCAAACGGATTCCAGCGCCGCGTAAACGACGGAGAGTGATCCGCCCGCACAGCCTCGCGAACGGCCGTCGCGATCTCGGCAAAACGCTCCGCGGGAGGCTCACCGGCGTAATCCGGATCGTGCACGACAAAGTGGTCGAGCACCAGGCCCTCTTCGAGCGTGTGGATGTCGGCGGCGAGGATCTCGAGCCGCTGGCTGGTGAGCGCGCCTGTGAGCCGATGAAACACTCCGCTGGCGACCGATTCCTGCGCTGCGAAAGTGACCGCCACGGTGGCGGTTGCCGGCTGCCAGCGGCTGCCCACGAACATGCCCCCCGCCTCGAGGCGGGAAAGCTTCCCCAACTCCTCGACCATCCGAGCCGGCTCGGTGTCGTGGAGATAGGAGTGCGGCAACTGCCGGGCGAGTCGCACGATGCGATCGTCGGCATCGCGATCCGCGAGCAGGCCATCGAGCCCACGCCGGTGACGGTCCGCGGCCACCGATGGGCTCTCCCCATCCAGCGTGCCGAGCGTGCGGAAGTAGAGTTCGCCGAGGAGGTCGGCCTTCCAGCGGGTCCAGACGCCCGGCCCAACGGCGGTGACGTCGGCCGCCGTGAGCACCGCCAGCATCCGCAGCACTTCCGGGGAGCCGACGTCTCGGGCAAACCGCACGACAAGGCTGTCGTCGGCCGTGTTCCGCCGAAACGCCTGGTGTGCCATGACGAGATGCTTGAGTACGAGAAATTCGATGATCTCGGCCTCGTCGGCGGGCAGGCCGAAGCGGGCCGCCACATCGCGGGCCATCCGTGCCCCCACCTCGCTGTGGTCCTCGACGAATCCCTTCCCGAGGTCGTGGATCAACAGCGCCAGAAGCAGCGGCCGCTTGCGGTTGAGTTGCCGCCACGCCTCGCCCAACCAGCCGGCCTCCTCCTGCAGCGCAACGGCCCGTTCGACGGCCACGATGCAGTGCTCGTCGACGGTGTATTTATGGTAGTTGTTGAACTGAAGCAGATGACGGGCGTGCGCGAACTCAGGGATAATCCTTTCGAGCGCCCCCACTTCGTGCAGACGGCGCAGGGCAGAGCCCAGCCCACGCGGTCGGTCGAAGAGGCCGAGGAACCGCCGTCCTGCATCGGCGTCGGCTCCGACGGGCAGACTCGCGATGCCGGCACGCACCGCCTCCCAGGTGGTGTGCTCGATCGGCAGATCGTAGAGCGTCGACAGTTCCACCAGCCGCACGATCGAGTCGAGGCTTCCCACCACGCGAGGCAGGCAGCCGGAGACCGCCGCCACATCGTGCGGCCCGACCCGATAGAGCCCTTCAACCCGGTTGCCGAACATGCCTGCGACCAGCGACCGGGCTGTCGTGGGCTTTCGCAGGCCGGCGACGAGCGTCTCGACCACCTGCGCCACGCCGCGTGTGTGCTTGAAGTAATCCCGCATGAACCGCTCGACGCCGAGCAGCCCATCCTGCTTCTGGATGCCCCGCGACTCGGCGATCCTCACCTGCTGGTCCCGCGTGAGATCGTCGGCCGCCTTGCCGGCCGACAGGTGGAGATCGTTCCGCAGCCGCGTCAGAAACTCCGCCGCGTCCCGAAGCGTGTCGGCATCCGCCCGCGACAATCCGCCTGCCAGGCTGAACGCATCGAGGGAAGACGCATCTCGCAGCACGCGGCCGAGCCACCGCACCAGTTGAATGTCGCGGAGGCCGCCGGGCGAACGCTTCACGTTCGGCTCCAGAAGCGCGACGGTCTCTCCATACTTATCGGCCTCCTCGCGACGGGCGTTGACAAGGGCCCGGGCATACCGCTGCGATCCCCTCTGCACGAGTGTCCGCAGTCGGGCCGCCAGCCGCGTGACCAGAGCGGCATTCCCCGCCAGTGGACGGCACTCGAGCAACGAGCTCAGGATCGTCGGATCCGCTGCGGCCAGACGGCAGGCCTCGTTCACCGTTCGCACGCTCTGCCCGACCTCCGCACCGGCATCGAAAAGATCCTGCAGCAGCCGCCTGGCCGCCATGGCGACCGGGCCAGCGGCCTGACGGTCGTAGAGCAGCATGAGATCGATGTCGGAAAACGCCGCCATTTCATGCCGGCCAAACCCTCCATGGGCCACGAGCACGGCATGCTGTCGGAGCGTGGCGGCATCCGCAGCCGGCAGATCGTTCAAGACCGATTCCCAGAGGCCGATGACCAACGCATCGCAGAGGTCGGATGCCAGCCAGCAGGTCTGGATGCCGGGAGCGCCGGCGGCATGTTGCGCTGCGATCCGTTGCCGCATCGCGGCCAGTTCCGCGGCGGCGCGGAGAACCGCGGGGCGAAAGGGGGGCGCGATGGGAGAGGGGGTCGCGGTGTGGGCGTCGGTCATTCGGTCATGTCGCCGGATGCCAGGGATCGTCAGCCACGCCGTCCCGCCGGTTTGCCACGCGGGCCAACACGAAGAGCAGGTCGCCCAGCCGGTTCAAATACTCGATGGCGTTGGCCGGAATCGTTGTTTCCAGACGGCTGGCCAGCGTGACAACGCGGCGTTCGGCCCGCCGGCAGACTGTGCGGGCAACATGCAGTGCCGCGGCCTGCGGCGTTCCCGTCGGCAGGATGAAACAGGTGAGCGGCTCGATCATTCCTTCGTGCTCATCAATCGCCTGCTCCAGATACGCGACGTGGCTGGTCGTGATCCGCTCCTCGACGGCCCCGGGGGTCGCGAGTTGGGCGCCGAGATCGAACAGTTCGCACTGGATCCGTCGGAGCAGGGGGTCGAATCCGCCGGTCGCCGGCAGCGTGCGGATGACCCCGAGATGACTGTTGAGTTCGTCCACCGTGCCGAAGGCTTCGATCCGCGCATGGTCTTTCGCGACCCGGGGCCCGCCAAAGAGTCCGGTTTCTCCGGCATCGCCGGTCTTCGTGTAAATCTTCATGCCGTCAGTTTCTCCTCCGGGTTGTGGCGTGGAATCGTCTGTCTTTGGGTCCGTTCCTGGCGTCGCATATACTCCGCTGCATGCGAAAATCCTTCAATGCTCGTTTCTGGTCTTGCTCCATCTCGGCCATCGCTCCGGTGACCTGTCTGTTGATCTGTCCGGTGACTTGGGCGCTCCTCTGCCTGCCGCCGTTGGTGGGCCTTGCAGCCGACCAGTCGCCGACGGAGCAGCTCTCGAGCCTCGAGCGGCGGTTTCTGGATTCGCCCGTGCAGCTGACCCTCGGTCTGCCGAAAGCGGGCGAAGGGTATTTCGCCCCCGATCAGCGACAGATCTGCTACCAGGCGGTACCAGCGGACTATCCGTTCTACCAGATCTTCGTGCAGCCCTTCGATGCGGCCGCGCCGCGGCCCGCAGCCCCCGTGCGGATCAGCACCGGCCGCGGTCGCACCACATGCAGCTGGTTTTCTCCGGACGGAAAGCGGCTCCTGTTTGCCTCGAGCCATCTCGATCCAATGCTCGACGGCACGGAGTCGGCCGCGCGGGCCCAGGCCGAGGAGGACCGCAAGACCGGCCGACGCCGGCGGTATCAGTGGGATTTCGATCCCCACACCGACATCTTCACGGCAGACCTCCAGCCGGCCCCAGGCGGCGGCAGGGGTCTTGTCCAGCTCACGCACGAAGCCGGCTACGACGCCGAATGCTCCTACTCCGCAGACGGCAGCCGTATCCTGTTCGTCAGTGATCGGGACGGCGACCCGGATATTTTCGTCATGGATGCGGACGGTGGAAACGTCCGCCAGTTGACGAATCAGCCCGGCTACGACGGCGGACCATTCTTCTCCCCCGACGGCCGCTTCATCGCCTACCGGACCGACCGTGTCGAAAAGGACATGCTGCAGATTCATGTGATGAAAGCGGACGGCTCGGATGACGTGGCGATCACGAGCGGCCAAGGCGTGCGGTGGGCCCCCTACTGGCACCCCACGAAGCCCTGGCTGATCTGGACCGGCGCCGACCACTCTGATCCCAACAAGCGGCCCAACTACGATCTGTGGATCACCCGCTACGAGGCCGCCGGCCCCGACGCCACAACGGGCGGCCGGCAGGCCTTCCTGACTGGTCCGCCGCTGCGGATCACCGACCACGAGGGAGCCGACGTGCTCCCCGCATTTTCGCCGGACGGTCAACTGTTGATGTGGACGGCTAGCCGTGGCGGAGACGGCGGCGGCCGGGGGACGACCAGCCAATTGTGGGTGAGCCGGATCGATGCTGCCGCGATCGACGCCGCCCTGGAGCCGGTCACGCGGGCAACGGCACTGCCTTCAGCATCAACGCAGCCTCCAGCAGGAGCGTTGTCGCCCGAAACAAAGCAACCGCCCGGAGCCTCTCAGCCCGGAGCCTCTCAGCCATGAGCAGTTCCAAAATAGACGCCACAAAAGACGGTGAGTCGACGGGACCGGGATCAGCCACGCTTGCCATGATCGGCGGCGGTCAGATGGCGCTCGCCCTGGCGGAGGGCTTCTGCCGGGCGGGGCTGCTCAAACCGTCCGACATCATCGTGCATGACCCAGTCGTGGCCGCACGGGAACGGTTGGTGGAACGGCTGCCCGGTATTCGTCTGGCCGTTAGCAACGCCGCTGCCGCCGCCGCTGCCCGCATCGTGTTTCTGGCCGTCAAGCCACAGCAGGCGGCCGTCGCCTGTCGGGAGTTTTCAGGGGCGCTCGCTCCCGACGCGGTGGTTGTCTCGATCGTGGCGGGGCTGACGCTCGGGCATCTGGCGGAGTACACGGGCATTCCCAGCGTCATCCGCGTGATGCCCAATACTCCCTGCCTGGTTGGCCGTGGCGTGTCGGTGGTCTGCCGCACGCCGGAGGTGCCTGCTGCGGATCTGAAGCGAGTGCTCGAACTCCTGACCGCGGTCGGCCGCGTGCACGAGGCCGACGAATCCCTGATGGATGCCGTCACCGGGCTGTCGGGCTCAGGGCCGGGATTTGTGGCGTTGCTCGTCGAGGCGCTGGCCGACGGAGGTGTGAAGGCTGGCCTGCCGAGGAATCTCGCGCTGGCGCTGGCGACCGAAACCCTCTCCGGCACAGCCGCGCTCCTGGATCAAACGGGAGAACATCCCGCCCAGATCAAGGACCGTGTCTCGAGCCCCGGGGGCACGACGATCGCGGGCCTGGCCGTGCTGGAACAACGCGGCGTCCGCGGAGCCTTGATCGATGCCGTTGTGACGGCCGCTGCCCGCGCCCGCGAATTGGGCACGTAGGGGCCGCGCCCGTCAATCGCTCCCATACAAGCCCCCGGCGTAAGCCGGGGGATCGGACGCAACACAGCGGGCTCCATCAAGCGAAACGCCGACGCAATCGCTTACGCTCCGGGCTTGTATACCGCTTCGATCAACGCTTCTTGGCGGACTTCTTGACCGACTTCTTAGCCGACTTCTTGCTCGACTTCTTTGCGGAGGCCGGCTTGGCAGCTTTTTGAGCAGTCGGCTTCTTGCTGGCTGCGGTCTTTTTCGATGCCGCGTGACCGACCTTCTTCGCGGTCTTCTTCCCGGCGGCCTTTTTCTTGACAGCCTTCGACTTGGCCGGCTTCGCACCCCCAAACACCTCGTCCCAACCTTCGGCATAGCTGCCGTTGCTACCAACACGGATGACCGACATCAGATACCTCGTATGAATGTCTTGTGACTCTTCGGATCGATGCCGCCACCCGCGGGCTGCATCGTGAACAGAGGTGTTCGTAGCGGCCGCGGGCCGACGGTGTCAAGCGGGATGGCCGACCTGTGCCCCGGACGTGGCCTTGTGCGGAGTGACGATCTCGAGAGTGATCGTGCCGATGGCCTGCGGCAGCGGGCTCCGGCCCCGCGTGTCACAAACCAGATCGCCGCCCACGGTGGCCGGCACCGCGACAACGATATCGTTGCGGTCGCGGAGCAGGGGAGTGATGTCGTGAGACCAGCGGGCCGCCACGGCTAAATGCGGTGGCAGCAAGAGCGGTGGCAGGCAGACCCCATTGACCGCGATCTCGGCCCCGGTGGCGGACTCTGTCACGACCAGCAGCACCCGGTCATCCGGTTCGAGCCCGCCGGGCCGGCCAAAACGTCGTGCCCACAGCACACGCTCGTCCATACTGGGAGGAACCACGCCGGGCGGCTCCCAGGCCGACCCCAGACGAATGGCATGGTGGTGGTCGCGCATGGAGCCCTGCTATACTCTCTGGCCCGGTAACGTCTTCCGGTCACCGTTGTCCGTCCGCTCAGTCCTGAACCCTTAACACGAGCAGTCATACCCGAACCCCTGCCGAAAACGAAGGAGATTGGAACCCATGGGAAACGCACTCGTATTCACCGACGCGAACTTTCAGCAGGAAGTGCTCGACTCACCCGTGCCGGTGCTCGTCGACTTCTGGGCCCCGTGGTGTGGCCCCTGCCGCATGATCGGACCGACGATCGAGGAACTCTCCGGCGAAAACGCCGGGGCTTTCCGCGTCGGCAAGGTGAACGTTGATGAGAACAGCCAACTGGCGATGACCTACAACGTTGCCAGCATCCCCACGATCATGATCTTTCAGGGCGGCCGTCTCGTGCAGCAGTTCATGGGCGTGCAGCCGAAGGCCAAGCTCCAGCAGGCCCTCGATGAGGCCAAGTCGGCCTGACGTCGGTCTGGTGGCTTGAGATCGGTGGCCTGATGTTGGCGTGACGCTGTGGAGTCGGGCCGTGACGGGGCGAGGCCCGTCACGAAATCGCCGTTTCCAACTCGGGCACGTTTTCCACGTCGGGCCGGGGTCTCGCGCAGAGGCCTGCCGCCGCACTGCGAGTGCGGGCGGGCGGGCTCGCGCGGAGCCGCGAGTAGGCCCGCTCGTCCACGAATCCGGAGAGCTGGGCATGCAGCCCCGGCTCGCGTAGTTTTTCCACGGCCTTGGCCTCGATCTGGCGGACCCGCTCCCGCGTCACGTCGAAAAGCGTTCCCACCTCTTCGAGGGTGTAGCTGTATCCGTCGGCGAGCCCGAAACGGAGTCGGAGAATCTCGCGTTCCCGGTACGACAGGCCGTCGAGTGCCCGGCCGATGACCGACTTGAGCGCCTGCTGGTTGACATCCTGAAGCGGATCCACGTCCCGCTGGTCGCTGACGAATTCCCCCACGGAGCCGTCGTCGCTGTCGCCGAGTGGCTGATCGAGCGAAACAGGCTGCCGCGACATCCGCCAGATGCACTGTGCCTCCTCGACGGAAAGGCCGGTGATTTCGGCCATCTCATCGAGGTTCGGCTCGCGGCCGTGCCGCTGGACAAACAGCCGCGACGCATTCCGGAGCTTTGTCATGGTGTCCACCATGTGCACCGGCACGCGGATGGTGCGGCTCTGATCGGCGATGGCCCGCGTGATGGCCTGCCGGATCCACCACGTCGCATAGGTCGAAAACTTGAAGCCCCGGGCATGTTCGAACTTGTCGACGGCCCGCATCAGCCCGGAGTTGCCTTCCTGAATGAGGTCCAGAAAGGAGAGCCCGCGGTGGCGATACCGCTTGGCAATCGAGACAACCAGCCGCAGGTTACCCGCGGCGAGCTCCCGCTTGGCCGCGTCATAACGCTGCTGCAGGTCGTCGAGCCGCGTCAGCCGCCGCGCGAGCGTGCGCCGGCTCTCCCGGGTGGAAAGCAGCAGCCGACGGTGTTCCTGCTGGAGCAACTCCCGATCGGCACCACCGCGGGCCGGCTCACCGAGCTGCCCGCGCACCTCCTCGATCCGCCCGCCAATCGTCCGCAGCTGCTTGAGGAGCGGCGTGAGCCGCTGGATCCGCAGGTGCATCTCCTCCACCAGCCGCACCGCCTTGTTCCGTTGCCGCACGAGCCGACGCCAGGCAGCCCGTCGCTGCTCCAGTGGCACGCTCCGCGACATGGCGATGCGGAAGAGCCGCGACTTTTCCTGTTCGATGAGCCGGAGGGTGGCGAGGTTGGGGCCCAGCCGCTTGAGAAAGCGGGCCTTCGCCTGGGTGTTGGTCACTGCCACCTCGATCGTCCGGTCGAGGCGGACCGTGCCTGCCTTGACGCGTTCCAGCAGGTTCAGCGCTCCGGCCAGGATGAAATCGTTGGCGAGCATCGTGTGGCGAAACTTCCGCCTCCACTGCTCGATCTGGCGGGCACTCGACACTTCCGTGGCCCGGGTCAGCAGCGGGTTGACGCCCATCTGCAGGAGGTAGAGCCGGATGGGATCGTCGATGTGCGTCGTCACCTTGCGGGGCCGGGCCAACACTGCCGCTGGCCTTCCCGAAGCCGCTTTTGCGGTAGCCGGAGCCGTTTTTTCAATAGCCGGGCTGGGCAGGGGATGGGACGGGTGGGGGCCAGTGCGACGCATGAGGTCTCCTTGTTTCGATCCCGATGACCGGAATCGGCTGAACAATCCCAAATGAGCTTCGAGCCAGATGAACCCCGACCCAGATGAACCCGGATAACCAGGAACAGGGGGGGCGGGCCGCTGAACTCAAGGACTCAAGGGCACATCCCGCGCCACAAGGCCCGGAGGGGCAGGCAAAAACCCTGGCCCAGACGGCGATTGGGCTGAAAAAGAGTGGTTTTGAGCGGTTGTTCCGCCGCAGGCGGGGAAAGGCGACGTGTTGCCCAGGGGCGACATCCGACCGCGACGCGCCTTCCGAAGGCAACGCCGTTGGACCGCGGGCTCAAGATCAAACGCCCCGCGACACGAAACTCTCGAAGGGGGTGTTGCCGCGATGCCGATCTGGTCTCGGCCGATATACTCTGCGCATTCGGAGAAGTGGCGACGCCACGGCTTCTGAATCGACCGGGCGGGCGGAGAGGCGAGGAAAGAGGCGAGTCAAGAGGCGAGAGGGCAGGATCAGTCGTTGGTCCGGGTGTGATGCCGTTGCCGGATGTGGTATCCGGAGACGGTTTCTGCGGACGGCCGTCCGCTGCTCAGGGTGGTGCATGGACGTTGTTCTGCTGGCAGTGATTGGCCTTGTCGCCCTCGTCGGCATAGTCGCCATTGCCGTTGGCAATAAAGGCTGGAGCTGGGGCACCGTCGCAGCGGCCATCCTCCTCCTGCTGACAGCCACGGGATATCTCTATCTGGCCGCGCGGCTGGGGGAGCGGGAGCGGGCATGGCGGAAAGATATCGCCGAAAAACAGGTCAAGATCGACCAGTTGCTGGGCGAAGACCCCCAGGGGGTCGCGGCCTTGCGGAACCAACGCGACCGCTGGACTCGGGCGTTGGCCTATGTCGACACATGGCACGGCCGGTCGTGGACGGGCGCGGAATTGGATCCTCCCCGAGACGGGAAGCCTGGCAAGATCTCAATCCCAATGGCGAGCGAAGAGAGCGAGAAAGCCCCGCTAGCCGCCGGCGCCGAGGTGGCAGTGTTTGAGGACGCTGACGTGTCGGACGGAGGACGGTTTCTAGGACTCTTCCGTGTGCAGGCCGTGAAAGCCAACAAGGGGGATGAAAACTCCGAGTTGACTATCGTGCCCGCCTCTTCGCCGGCTCCCTCCAGCCCAGATGAAATCAAGTTGTGGGCCCGGAACTATGACGCAGTGACGGTCTACGAAAACCTGCCGGTGGATCGCTGGCTCGCCTTTTACGCGACGCCCAAGGATCCGGCCGAGGATCCCGCCGAGGCCGATGCTGGCGGGAGTGACGCGGCCGCGTCGGCAGCCGACCGCTGGAGGCCACAGCCCCGTAAAACCACTGCCGAGCAAACGCTTGGCAGCCTCGAGAAGCAGATGGAGTCCCTCAGGCAGCACGACGAAAAGGTGCCCGAAGACCAATGGCCCCAACTGGGCGAGCAATTGGATGCGGGTGAAATGCTTCCGGGACGATACTGGGCCACAGTCGAGTTCACCGCGAAGGTCGTCTTCACGAAAAAAGGAAAGTTTGCGATCGACGACTCCGCGGAGCCGGAGCCGGGGGGCGACCGAGACGCCCCAGACGACGATGACGACGGCCCAGGCGAGCCGGGCGCAACGGTCGAACCTGGTGCAACGGTCGGCGGGGATGCAGAAGCCGGCGGCGCTGGTGGGGTGCCCAAAAACCCGGAGCCGACGGCGGGGGCGGTCACCCAGCGATTCAGACAGAAACGATTTCAGGTCGGGGAGGAAGCGGAGTTCGATCTGCAGACCGCACTCGAACTCCAAAACGACAAGCAGTGGGTTCGCATCAAGAGCGTGACCGAGCGACGGCTGCTGACAGATCCCGCCACGGCCCTGCGGGGAGCCGAGTTTGGTGCGAAGACCGCCGACGGAAAGCCGCTACGGTCGGCAGGGGTCGACGCCATTCGGCAGGCACTGCTGGTGGAAATGGCGTCGATCGACAAAGCCTCTGCCCGCATCAAGACCTCCCGCGACGAAATGAAAACGCAGACGGATGCCGTGGCGGACGAAACCCAACAACTCACCGGCGACCTGTCGTCGTGGGGAAAGGATGCCACGGCAGCAGAGGCTACCGCCACGGCCTTCGACGACCGTCTCCGCGCGGCCACGATCGAACTGGCGGCTGTGGAAAGCTCGATCGTTCGGCTGGGCCGAGAACTCGGCGCGGACTGGATGGTCTTGACCGAGGCGGTCGACGGGGCGGCGGCTCAGTAAGGCTTGTCTCGGCGACGTGACGTAGGCCGGGACAGGGCGTATTCGTAGGCCCGTTCAGCCTGCACCATCGACGGTTTTGGGCGGGCTCGGATACACTGGGCGGCTTGCGTGCCCCCCCTCCGGCCCGGAATCCCAGCGATGACCAGACTTGCCGCCCGCCCCAGCACCAAGGCCCATCTCAAAAAGGCCGTCCACCACCACGCGCTCGCCAGCAAGCGTGGCATGCTCGAACGCATGTTCACGATGTGGTTCCGCGGCTTCGTCTACAACCAGATCTGGGAGGATCCACGGGTCGACGCCGAAGCGCTGCAGATGGGCCCCGAGTCGAGCCTGTTCACGATCTCCAGCGGCGGCTGCAACGTTCTCAACTACCTGATCCACAAGCCGAAGCGGATCGTGGCCGTCGACCTGAATCACAACCATATGTGCCTGACGAGGCTGAAGCTCGCGGCCATTCAGCACCTGCCCGACTACGAGTCGTTCTACAATTTTTTCGGGTATGGCCAGCACGCGGATAACGTCGACAACTACCGCCGGTTTATTCGCGACCATCTCGACCCACAGACGCGTGCCTACTGGGAGTCGAGCGACTGGCCCGGCAAGAGGTTCGGCCCCAAGCGGATCAGCTACTTCAAGCGGGGCCTCTACAATCAGGCGAAGCTGGGCCAGTTCTTTCGGGTCGTGCACGGCCTGGCGCGGGGTCTGGGCCGCGATCCCTCCCGACTGCTGGCGGCCCGCACGGTGGCCGAGCAGGAGAAGATCTTTGACGAGTCATACGGTCCGTTGTTTGAAAACAGGCTCGTCCGTTGGATGGGACGCCAACCCGTGGCCGTCTACAGCCTTGGTATCCCGCCGAGCCAGCATGCGGCCATGCTCGAGGAGCAGGACAACGACGGCGGCAAGCTCTTTGACATGTACAAGCAGCGGGTCCGCCGACTGGCCTGCGGCTTTCCGCTCGACGACAACTATTTTGCATGGCAGGCCTTCGGTCGCCGCTACGACCACGAAGGCCGTCAGGCGTTGCCCGACTATCTGAAAAAAGAGCACTACGAGACGATCAAGGCCATGGCTCCACGGGTGGAAACCCACATGGCGTCGCTCGCCGACCAGCTCCGGCTGGAAACGCCCGGCAGCCTCAACAGCTTCATTCTGCTCGATAGCCAGGACTGGATGCCGCCGGCGGTGATCGACGACCTCTGGAGCCACATCGCCGCGGTCGGCGGCCCCGGCACGCGGGTGATCTTCCGTACGGCAGGCGAAAAGTCGCCGGTCGATGCGGCCCTTTCACCCGAGACGAAAGCCCGGTTCGTTCCGCGTGAAGAGCAGGCCCGTGCGCTCCACCTGCAGGATCGCTCGGCCATTTACGGCATGTTTCATCTCTACGAAATGGTTGGTCCGCCGGCGGGGCAGTCGGCCGGAGGCCACTAAAGCACTATGAGCACATCGGACCCCTTGCCGCCGAGCCCCGTTGCACCGGGGCCGGTCTCGTCATCCAACAACCGCCGTCCGGGCGGCGTCGACCATGCAGCTGCAATGGATCGGATGTATCGGGTTACGCGTCATGTCTACGACGTGACCCGCCGCTACTATCTGCTCGGCCGCGACCGGCTGCTTGAGCGTGTGGTGACGGCCCAAAACACCGCGACGCTGGAGGTGGGCTGTGGCACGGCACGTAATCTCATCAAACTGGCGCAGCGGCCCATACCGGGCCACCTCTACGGGCTCGATGCCTCGCACGAAATGCTTGAGACAGCGGCCACGAGCATTGAGAAGACGGGGCTGACTCGCGCGGGTGGAGAGCGGATCGTGCTGCGGCAGGGGTTGGCGGAACAGCTCGATGCCCAACGGATGTTCGGACGCGACGAGCCCTTCGACACGATCTTCTTCTCGTATTGCCTGTCGATGATTCCCACCTGGCCCGGGGCCATCGACGCTGCGATGGCGAATCTGCGTCCTGGAGGGCATCTCCTGATCGTCGACTTCTGGGACCAGAAGGACCTGCCGGGGGTATTTGCGGCGGGGCTGAAGCGATGGCTGGCGATGTTTCATGTTCACTACCGTCCGGAGGTGCACGACGCAATCGTGGACCTGGGCACGTCGGGCCGCGGCGAAGTGGAGTTTGAGTCGGTTGCCCGTCGCTACGCCTACATCGCGAGCATCCAGAAGAACTGACGAGTGATGCAACGGCTCCGGGCCGCCGCGCCGTTTGCATACAAGCCCGGAGCGTAAGCTATTGTGTCGGCGTTTCGCATGACGCAACGCTCTGTGTTGCATCCGATCCCCCGGCTTACGCCGGGGGCTTGCATGGGAATGCGTAAGCGATGGGATTCCCCGCCGTCAGGGCAACAAGAACACAAGCCCGGTGACTGTGGCGGCCTCCACCGCAAAGCCGCGGCAGCTGATCGGCACGGCCGGCACCGTCCACGGTGCGCAGCTTCCCGGCCGGTAGTAGCCCAGCGGATAGACACACTCCCAAGGCAGTTCAACACCCATCTTGTATGGCAACACGGGCAGCGTCACGAAGAAGTGGGCCGCCGACAGGACCGGATCAAGTGCCCCATGCGAGTGGCCGTAGCGTTCCAGATTCCAATCCTCGAAGTAGAGCGGTTTGTGGCAGTTGCCCGCCGCCTTCCAGGTCACCATCGTGGTTGCAAATCGACGGGGCTCGAAAGTCTCCCCCTCCAGCCGACACTCACACGGATAGTCGCTCCCGGGCCGGCCCCCCACGCGAATATCGAGCGCGATCCCCTTGATGTCGTCGTCTCGCAAGGTCTGCAAAGCTTCGCGGCAGTCTTTCGACTGCTCGCCGCAGGCCTTCTTGGCGGCTTCCGTATCCCTTGCGTTCCGCTTGTCTGTGTCCTGCTTGTCTTTTCGTGCCTGCGTGTCGCTCTGTTCCTGCGGGCCCTGCTTTTCTGTGGTGCTTCGCTCCGCCTGCCCAGGGGCCTTGGCCTGTTCGTCGCGGTTGGCCTGCACCATGATCAGGTCGGCCGTCGCAAGCCTGATTTCGACAGCCGGCTCGTCCACCAGCGGTTCGGCCACCAGCGGTTCGGCCACCAGCGGTTCGTCGAGGATCACTCCGGTGGGTGCCGCCGATTCAAAGGGCGGCAGTGGGGGCAGTGGGAGGTCAGCTCCGGCTGTGTCCGCGACCGCGACCGACATGGCCGAGCCAGCCAAGAGCAACACGCCGATAGTGAAGGCGATCCGCGCCGGCCACTCAGTCTCCGGCGGCCCCGCGTTCCACGCTGTAGTTCGGGGCTTCCTGCGTGATGACGATGTCATGGGCATGGCTTTCTCGCACCGTGGCCGCTGATACCTGGATGAATTTCGCGTCGCGCCGGAGTTCGTCGATCGTTCGCGTGCCACAGTAACCCATGCCCGCCCGCAGGCCGCCCACCAGTTGGTAGACAAACATGCTGAGCGGCCCCTTGAAGGGCACCCGACCCTCGACCCCCTCTGGAACCAATTTATCTCCGCCACGCCCCGTTGACCGCTGACGGTAGCGTTCGCTCGACCCTTGAACCATCGCCCCCAGTGATCCCATGCCTCGGTAGCTTTTGAACGTGCGTCCCTGATAGAGCACGGTCTGGCCGGGACTCTCAGCGACCCCCGCGAGGAGCCCGCCGATCATCACACAGCTCGCCCCAGCTGCGATCGCCTTGGTGATGTCTCCTGAGTAGCGAATCCCTCCGTCTGCGATCACCGGCACGCCGGCGGCGGCCGCCTCCGTCGCCGCCTCCCAGACCGCCGTGATCTGGGGAACCCCGACGCCGGAGATCACCCGTGTGGTACAGATCGACCCGGGACCGATCCCAACTTTGATCCCATCCGCGCCAGCCTTGATTAAATCGCGACAGCCTTCCCGGGTTGCCACGTTTCCCGCCACCACCTCGATCCCCCAGCGTGCCTTGATCGCCGCCACGGTCTCGATGACGTTCGACGAATGGCCATGGGCCGAGTCCACGATCAGCACGTCGACGCCCTTGGAAATCAGGCTCGCAGCCCGGTCGTAGTCGAACACGCCGACCGCCGCCCCGACCCGCAGCCTTCCCTGCCTGTCTTTGCAGGCACTGGGAAACCGCTTCATCATGTCGATGTCCTTGATCGTGATCAGACCGGTGAGCAGCCCGCGGTCGTCGACCAGCAGCAGCTTCTCCACCTTGTTGGCCATCAGCACCTTCTCGGCCTCGTCAAGCGTCACGGTGCCAGTGGCAGTGACCAGCCCGGAGCCGGTCATGATGTCGGCGATGGGCGTCTCGCCGCTCTCCAGGAAGCGAAGGTCCCGACGGGTGATGATGCCGACGAGGCGGCGGCCGTCTTGCGTGATCGGCACACCCGAGATGTTGTATTGATCCATCACCTCCCGGGCTCGCGCCACGGTCGCGGTGGGGGGGAGCGTGACGGGATCCATGATGATCCCGTTGGCGCTCCGCTTGACCTTGTCCACCTCCTCGGCCTGCCGTTCGATCGAAAGATTCTTGTGAATCACGCCCAGCCCGCCTTCCTGGGCCAGGGCGATCGCCATTTCGCTTTCCGTGACGGTATCCATCGGGGAACTGACAATCGGGATGGTGAGGCGGATGCCCCGGGTGAGCTGAGTGGCCAGGTCTACCTCGGCAGGCACGACCGCCGAATGCCTGGGAACCAGCAGAACGTCGTCGAAGGTGATCCCGGTGGCGACGATTTTTCCATCCATGTTGCCTGCCATAACGCGTCCTCTGTCTGGAATCGGGGTGCTCGAAAGGGGGCGGAATCTGCGGGAAAGCCTGGGATTATGGGGCCTGGGGGCCCCGTCCGGCAACGACCGCCGTTATTTCACGGGCTGCTCCACAGGTGGTCGCAGCGCACGGCGCGGAAGCGTGTCCTAGGTTTGAGGGTCGGCCAGCCGTCTGGCCTGCGAGCCTTTTCTCCGAACTCCTTCCGCCCAACCAGGTTTCCGCCACCACCATGCGATTCCTCGACGACTACCTCACTACACTCCAGCCCGCCCCCCAGGCTGTTGCCCAGCCCGTTGCCCGGTCCACCGCGCCGGAGGGAGCGATTGCCCGTCCGGACAAGGCCACGCTCGAGGCCCACCTCGCCCGCCGTCAATACGGCCCCTTCACGCTCACCGACGCCGTGCGGCCCGGCTGGCAGCTCGACGTCGTTCCCCGGGCCGGCTATCGGCACGACGCCTACGTCGATCCACGGAGCGGCACCCGCCTGCCCGCCCTCGTTGCCGCGATCTCGAGCGAAAACCTGTTTGAGACCTTCCTTCGGCTGCTCGAGCCGCTCGGCGACACGCTCGACGTCGTCCTCGAGACCTCGCACGAGCACACGACACACCATGAAGATTTCACCCGCGAGGGGATCGAGCGGTTGGTGCTGGAGAGCGTGCTCTGGGATTTCGAAGACCTGCTGCTCGACGACGGCTGCACAGGCATCGCCGTGATGCACCCGGAACTGCAGATGGAAGTGCAGCTTGACGAGCACAAGCTGCTGGTGATCTACGCCCAGCAGCGGGCTCCCTTCGAGCGGATCCTGGCAGAGCAGGGGATCGAGCGAAACGACCGCATCCGGTTCATCTCGCAGGCCGAACACCTGCACACCTCCCACACCCGGTTTGCCCGTCGTTTCGACGACATGGCGAACCGCCTGGGCGCCGGGATGTAGGCGGCTTCGCCCCGTGGCGGTGAGTTTTTAACGTGTCGTATTCACGAGAAACACGACTTCCTGTCGTTTTCTCTTGGCCGACCTCCGTCGGCTGGTACGTACCCGGCCCTCCGGGCCTGCCGCGTGTTGATATTTCCCTCCCGTGGCGGCGAGTTTTTAACGTGCCGTGTCCCCTGCCGGATTCCACAAGTTGAAAACTCGTGGCCACGAGGTCGATGGCTTCGGCAACGCTCACCATGCCCCAAGTGAGGGTGCGTCTTGAACGTGCCGAATCGGTGTTAAGCCCGGTTTTTCGGCCGTCAGACTGCCCTTGAGGCAAACGGCGGGATTCAGGACAGTCTGGGGTGTTCCAGGTTCCGGCATCTCCGGCATCTTGAAGTCACCCCGCGGACGCCCGTATGGCTCGCCTGCCTCTGCTCTTCCTGCTGTCGGTCATCGCGCTGGCCGCGACGGCGGTTCGCGGACAGGAAATCCTGCCCGCGCCCCCCGCTCAGGGAACGGCCTACCCGACCGCCCCCGGGCAGCCCAATCCGTTCGCACCGTTGCCCGAGGGCACGGTGATCGGCCCCTCGGGCCCGGTCGTGCCCGGCCCGCCTCCGGCACCGAAAAACTCCGTGATCATCCCGCCAATGGATGCAGAGACCGTCTGGACGCAGATGGTCGACGTGGTCGACGACTACTTCAAGATCGCGTCGGAGCAACGCGTGGTCTTTTCCAACGGCGTCCCCGCCGAGGGCCGGATCGACACTTTTCCGCAGACAGGCTCGACACTCCTGGAACCGTGGCGGGGCGACTCGATCGGCTTCCGTGAACGGCTCGAGGCCACGCTCCAGTCGATCCGAAGAATCGGCACGGTACGGCTGATTCCCGATCCGGGCGGCTGGCGGATCGAGGCGGTCGTGCAGAAGGAACTCGAGAACATGCCCCGGCCGATGATGGCCACGACGGGCGGCGCCTCGTTTCGTAACGACGACTCGCTCTACCGCTACGGCACGCCACTTCCCACGCTCGGCCAGCAGGTGGGCGACCAGCCACGGCCGGTGGCCGCCCCCACCCCCAACCTCGGCTGGATTCCCCTCGGCCGCGACCCGCTCCTCGAGCAGCGACTGCTGTCGAAGGTCATGGCAAAGCTCGGCGTGGCCGCCGTGCCCCAGTCGGAGCCCTACTACCAGCCACCGGAGGCCGGGGCCGCTGGAAACATCGGCATGCCGGCGATCGACGCCGGTCCCGTTTTTGGAGCCCCGATTCGACCGGAGCAACTGCCGCCGGGCGCCGTGATCGTGCCGGGCCCTCCCGTACCGGTCGAGTCGCTGCCGCTCCCGAAGTGACGTGCCGCGGCCCGTGGCGGCGCGAGTCCATCCTGTCGGCGACTCTCTCTCCCCCGTGGCGGCGCGAGTCCATCCTGTCGGCGACTCTCTCTCCCCCGTGGCGACAAGATTTCATCTTGTTGAAAGGATGTGCAAGTTCAAAACTCGCACCCACGAAGAAGCCGAACCCAACAACAAACCCTCCCCCGTGGCGACAAGATTTCATCTTGTTGAAGGGATGTGCAAGTTAAACACTCGCACCCACGAAGGAAAAACCCCGTACCAGGCCCACGACGAGCCCCCCACAACAGGCGATTTCGTCTACTCGTCGGTGACACAGCCCAGCGAGGCCGGGGCCACGCAGCGGATGTATTTCGCGAGCATGCCACGGGTGGCTTTGAGCGGTGGGGCCTTCCACTCCGAGCGACGGCGGCGGATTTCGTCCTCCGCCACCTCCATATCGATCGAGGCGGTGTCGGCGTCGATCACCACCACGTCGCCGTCGCACACCAGCGCGATCGGCCCGCCGTCCTGCGCCTCGGGCACAACGTGCCCAACGATGAAGCCGTGCGATCCGCCCGAG
>Ga0247832_1002944_pt1 | contig 24507 bp, 22 predicted proteins | sample LaCruzMarch2015__10_FD_192407 | JGI IMG/M metagenome (GOLD analysis project Ga0247832, IMG submission 192407) | Freshwater microbial communities from meromictic Lake La Cruz, Castile-La Mancha, Spain - LaCruzMarch2015_4m | ecosystem: Environmental > Aquatic > Freshwater > Lake | place: Spain... | reverse complement strand
TAGGGCAGGGACATGCCCAACGCCTCAAAAGCCGAGGACATGGTGTTGGCGGTGTACATGCCGCCGCAAGAACCCGTTCCGGGAATGGCGCGTTTTTCGATTTCTTTCAGGTCGAAGTCGCTCAACTTGCCCGCAGCGTTTTCGCCCACGGCTTCAAAAACGCTCACGATGTTCAGGTCTTTGCCCTGGTAGCGGCCGGGCAAGATGGTGCCGCCGTAGACATAAATGGCTGGTACGTTGGCGCGCAACATGCCCATCATGCCGCCGGGCATGTTTTTGTCGCAGCCGCCGACCACCAAAACGCCGTCCATCCATTGGCCTTGCACGCAGGTTTCGATGCAGTCCGAGATCACTTCGCGGCTGACCAGCGAGAACTTCATGCCCTCGGTGCCCATGGCCATGCCGTCCGAGATGGTCGGGGTGCCAAACACCTGGGCGTTGCCACCGGCTTCTTCAATGCCTTGGATGGCCGCGTCGGCCAACTTTTGCAGGCCGCTGTTGCACGGGGTGATGGTGCTGTGGCCGTTGGCCACACCCACCATGGGTTTGACGAAATCGCCCTCTTCGTAGCCCATGGCGTAGTACATCGACCGGTTCGGGGCGCGGGATTTGCCCTGGGTGATGTTGGCGCTTCTGCGGTTAATGGGTGTGATCGGGATGATTTTGTCGCTCATGGTGGTGTCTCAATAAAAGACCAAAAGAAGGTCGGCACATTCTAACGGGCGCTTATCGGGTCTTGGTGTCCAATGCGTGGCATGTCCGGTGCACAATCCGGGCATGCTGATCCATCCTCAAATCGACCCCGTCGCCCTGCAATTGGGCCCCTTGGCCATCCATTGGTATGGCCTGACCTATTTGGCCGCCTTTGGCCTGTTTTTCTGGCTGGGCGTGCGGCGTCTGGGCCATGCGCCCTTCAAATACTTGCCGCAGTGGCAAAAACGCGATGTGGAGGACATCCTGTTTTTGGGGGTGCTCGGTGTCATTTTGGGCGGGCGCGTGGGTTACTGCCTGTTTTACAAACCCGCTTATTACCTGTCGAATCCCCTGGAAATCCTGGCTGTCTGGCAAGGTGGCATGAGTTTTCACGGGGGCTTGCTGGGCGTGATCTTGGCCATGGTGTGGTTTGCCCGCAGCCGACAGCGGCCGTTTTTGCAGGTCATGGATTTTGTCGCGCCGTGTGTGCCCACGGGACTTGCCGCCGGTCGGGTGGGCAATTTCCTCAATGGCGAGCTTTGGGGCCGGGTGGCCGATCCTTCCTTGCCTTGGGGCATGGTGTTCCGGGGGGCGGGCGATTTGCCGCGTCACCCTTCGCAGCTCTACCAGATCGCGCTGGAAGGCTTGCTGTTGTTTGTGTTGCTGTGGTGGTTTGCCCGCAAAGACCGTCCCACCGGTCAAGTGTCGGCGGCCTTTTTGCTCGGCTACGGTTTTTTCCGCTTTGTGGCCGAATTTTTCCGCGAACCCGATGCGCATCTGGGCCTTTTGAGTCTGGGCATGAGCATGGGGCAGTGGTTGTGTGTGCCGATGATGTTGGGCGGCGTGGCTTTGTGGGCCTTCTCAGCCCGAAAACCCAACTGAAAGGGCGTGGGCTGACACCTTCGGGTCAGCACCCGAGAACGGAATCCTTCACCATGAAGCACTTTTGACATGGAAGGACGGGTCCCATGAATTTGCTGCGCAGAAACCTTTGGCTTGCTGGTTTTTCAACCCTGTTGCTTGGTGCGTGCTCTGGCACTCTGCCCAACGCGGGATCTGACAAACCGCCCGTGGTGTTTGTCCACGGCAATGGGGACACGGCCGCCTTGTGGCAAAGCACAATGTGGCGCTTTGAATCCAACGGCTGGCCGCGCGAACGCCTGCATGCCATCGATGTGCCCTACCCCCTGGCGCGAGACGCCGACAACAAGCCCCAAGCGGGCCGCACTTCCACCGCCGAGCACATGGCCTTTTTGCGCGAAGAAGTGCAAGCGGTCTTGAAACGCACGGGTGCCGCGCAGGTGGTCTTGGTCGGCAACTCGCGGGGTGGCAATGCGATTCGCAACTTCATTTGCAACGGTGGGGGGCAAAACCTGGTCAGCCATGCGGTGCTGGGCGGCACGCCCAATCACGGTGTTCAGGCTATTCCCGGCGTCAACGAAGCCAATGAATTTTCTGGCACCGGACCCTTTTTGAGTCAGCTCAATGCGCCCAAAAATGCGCAAGGCGACGAGGTGTGTGGCCCCGCCAAATGGCTGACCATCCGCTCGGACAACAACGACAAATTTGCCCAGCCCGATGGCCTTTGGATTGGCATGAAAGGCAAAGCGACTAACGTGACTTTTGCCGGCCCGGAGCTCAAAGGCGCGACCAACGTGGTCATCCCGCGCATTGACCACCGGGAAACGTCTTATTCGGCAGCGGCTTTTGAAGCCACCTACCGGTTCATCACGGGTCGCACGCCTGCTTTGGGCATCCAAACCGAGGCTTCGGTGCTTTTGAATGGCAAAGTGGTGGGTCTGGGTTTGAATCCGATCGACGCGCAGAGTGGCAACTTTGTGAACAATTTGCCATTGGCCGGTGCAAGCCTTGATGTGTACGAGATCGACCCTTTGACGGGCCAGCGCAAAGGTGCTGCGGTGCACCAAAAAACGGTGGGCGCCGACGGGCTTTGGGGGCCCTTCAAAGGCACATCACAAGCAGCCTATGAGTTTGTCATCACGGCCAAAGGCTATGCCACGACACACATTTACCGCAGCCCATTCCCGCGCTCGAGCGGCATCGTTCACATGAAGCCCGAGCGGATTGCGCCAGCCGACCAGACTGCACAGTCGCTGGTCAGTTTTGTGCGACCCCGCGGTTACTTCGACCCGCAGCGTGACCAGATGCGTCTGGACGGGCAAACCACCTTGCCGGGTGTGCCGCCCGGTGCGGGTGTGGCCAGCTCCAAGCTGCGACTCAACGACAAAATCCAGCGAACTGTGACGGCAGAGTTCAACGGCGAGCGCCTGGTGGGCTTGACCTGGCCCTTGGCAGAGGGCCGCACCACGGTGCTGGAGTTGACCTACTGAACCTGACCGGATGTGGGCAAGTTTGTGGGCGAGGTTTTTTTACGGCTCTCAAACTCCTTCAAGCTGGCAGACGGCAGTTCGCCAAACAGCTTTTTGTAATCCTGCGCGAACTGGCTCAGGTGCCAAAAACCCCAGTGCGAGGCGATGTCCTGGATGGTCTCGCCCGGAGCGGCCTGGCGCAGTGCGCGGCGCACTCCGTTCAGACGCAGTGAGCGCAAGTATTTGACCGGGGTCGTGCCCAGCACGTCCTGAAAGCAGTAATTGAGCTTGCGCCGACTCGTGCCGACACGGCTGCACACCTCGAGGATGGACAGGGGCTCATCGGCGTGGCCCAGCATCAGCTCGCAGGCGCGGTCGACCAGCTTCTTGCGCCGCTCCAGAGTGGGTAGCTCCGAGGTGTCCACCTGCGGGGGCAAGGCTTCGAGCCATTCCATCAGGATCTCGTCGCGCAGCTGGCGCAGGGCCTGGGGGTCGTGCTGGCGGTGGGCCAGCGCGCTGGCCTGGTCCAGGACGGTGAGTTGCAGGTCGCGCAGGTTCTGCGCCTTGATGTCGGTGGTTTGAAGCACCAGCTGCTTTTCGAGCCAATGCGCCAGGGGTTTTTGGTACATGCGCTCCCACAGCGGGTTGAGCAGGCTGCGCTCCACCACCACCGCAATCAGGGTGAAGTGGGGCGGGGTGGTCAGGTCTACCTCGTCGCCCTTGCCACACATGATGGCGTGGGCGGGCACCCGTTGGCCGTTGAAAAACAGGTCGGGGGAGTCCTGCAGCGCCATGGCAAATCCGTACACGCTCTCATGCAGCCGCCCCCGCTGTCGCAGTGCGATGCTGGTGTCTTCGCGCAGCAGGGTCACTTCTGGCAGTTGCACCTGGTGGATGCGCCCCTTGAACTGGCCGGGCGAGAGTTGTTCGTACTGCAGCGCCCAGCCCTGTTGGGCCAAGGCGTGCTGGTCCATGTCCTGGGTGTCGAGCACTTGGACCCAGGGCGAATCGGGGGTGGGAGAGGTCATCAAAAAGTCAAAACAGTCAGCTGGGGCATGGACCTGAGTGTGCCTGTTTCGCTTGGGCAGGCTTTTTCGTGAAAACCCGGGGTGTGTGATGCCCAAACTTGATAGCGCCATGAGCGCCTTGTGCATAGCATGGCTGTCAGCTTGAAAGACACCTGATGACCCTGCCGAACTTGCATATCGCCGTTTTGCTGACCAACAACGACACCTCGGCGTTTGCCGCGCATTTTCCGAACGACGGACAAAAGGTCGTCCAGTTGCTGGAGCCCTTGCGGCCTGACTGGTCTTTTGACGTGGTCTCGGTCAAGGATGGTGTGTTTCCGAGCGGCCCTGAGGCTTTTGACGGCTACGTCATCACCGGCAGCCCGGCCTCGGTCAACGACGACAGCCTGCCCTGGGTGGGGCCGTTGCTGGATTTCATCCGTGCCGTGCATGCCGCACGCCAGCCGCTGATCGGCCTGTGCTTTGGCCACCAGGCGGTGGCCCGGGCGCTGGGTGGGCAGGTGGCGCGCAACGCGGCGGGTTGGGGTTTGGGCACTGCGGCCACGCACTGGCATCACACCCGCCCCTGGATGCTTCCTGCGCAAAGCACCACCACCTTGATGGCGGCCCACAACGAGCAAGTCACCCACATGCCCGAGGGGGCCGAATGCCTGGGGGGCAGCGATTTTTGTCCCACTGGCTCGATGCAGATCGGCCAGCACATCTGGTCTACCCAGTACCACCCCGAAATGCCGCTGGTTTTTATGCAGGCGCTGCTGGGCTACCTGGCCGACAAGCTCGACAACAACACCCTGGCCCGCGCCCACGGCAGCCTGCAGCAGGCCGCCGATGTGCCGCTGTTTGGCCAGTGGATGGCGCAATTCATTGAACACGCAAGGAACACCCGCCCATGACCGTCTGGCACCCCAGCGACGATGGCCACGCCGACATCTCCAGCCACGACAGCTATGTGAACGGCACGCCGCACAACACCTTCCAGCGCCTGCGCGACGAGGACCCGATGGCTTGGTGCGACTGGGCGGATGGCAAGGGCTTTTGGTCGGTCACGCGCCATGCCGACATCCTGGAGCTCAACCGCAACCACCAGCGCTTGTCTTCAGCCCAAGGCATCCGCATGGAGGACCAGACGCATGAGGAGTACATGGCGCGGCGCACCTTCCAGGAGACCGACCCGCCCGAGCACACCCGCACCCGCATGCTGGTGGCCAAGGCCTTTTCCAAGCCCATGATGGCGCTGTACGAAGACCAGATCCGCGAGCTCTGTGTGGGCATCCTCGACCAAGCGCTGGGGCTGGGTGAGTTTGACGCCACGCACCAGATCGCCCGCCAGCTGCCCATGCGCATGCTCGGGCGCATCGCGGGCTTGCCGGAAGATGACTTGGACTGGCTGGTGGACAAGGGCGACGCGCTCATGGCCAACACCGACAGCGATTTCACCAGCCATGTGGTCGACAAAATGGACACCGAGGCCTACCGCTTCATGCCGTTTCGCTCGCCTGCCGGGGCTGACTTGTTCGACTACGCGGCCCAGATGATGGAGCGCAAACGCGCAGCGGGTGACACCAGCGGCGTGCTGCACCTGATCACCCAGCCCGATGCGCAAGGCAATGTCATCAGCGACACCGAGTTCCGCAATTTCTTTTGCCTGCTTGTGGCGGCGGGCAACGACACCACGCGCTACTCGATTGCGGCGGCCTTGCACGCGCTGGCCAACCAGCCGGGACTGATGCAGCAACTCAAGTCGGTGCAGGGCGAAGCCGCCTGGGAAGGCGTGGCCGACGAGTTCATCCGCTGGGCTTCGCCTGCCACGCACTTTCGCCGCACCGCCACCGAGGACTTCGAGTACCACGGCAAACAAGTCAGGGCGGGCGACAAGGTGCTGCTCTGGTTCATCTCGGGCAACCGGGATGAGCGGGCTTTTGACCGGCCGTTCACGGTCGATCTGAGTCGGGGTGTGAACCGCCACCTGTCATTTGGGCAGGGTGGGGCGCACGCCTGTTTGGGTATGTGGCTGGCCCGGCTGGAGCTGCGCGTCTTGATGCAAGAGCTGATCCAACGTGTAGACCGCATCGAGCAAACGGGCGAACACGCCTTTTTGCGCTCGAATTTTGTTTGTGGCATCAAACGCCTGCCGGTGCGCATGCACCTCATCTGAAGGAAAAAACCATGACTTCTGCTGCACATGAGCGCCTGCGGGTGCTGTTTTGTGATCACCTGGCCATTGCGCGGGGCAAATACGTCACGCTCCAAGCCGGGCAGGGCGGCGGTGCCCGTTTTTGTCGCGGCACCTTTGGCGTCACTTACGAAAAAGAGCTGATCCCGGCTCCGGGCGCGATGGTCATGGAAGGCCTGCCCGACATGGAGGCGGCCTACACCGCCGAAGACATCCGCCCCGGCTGGCAGCCGTTCACCCAGGTGGCGATTGGCGACCTCAAAGCCAACGACGGGACACCGCTGCCCATGTGCGGGCGCAGTGCTTTGAAGCGCGCCGTGGCCGACTGGCAGGCCATGGGCTATGACCCGATGGTGGGCATTGAGCTCGAAGCCTTTGCTTTCCAGATCGAGCCGGACGGCTCGCTCAAACCCTACGACACGCCTGCGGCCCATGTGTATTCAACCGGTCCATTCTCCGACCCGAGGGGCTTCACCGATGCCCTGTGGGAAAAAGCCACGGCCGCGGGCTTTCGCATCGACAGCATGAACACCGAATACGACGCGCCGCAGTTCGAGTTCACGCTGAAATACGACCGCGCCGTCAAGGCGGTGGACGACATCTTTTTGTTCCGCCTCTTGGCCCGCGAAGTCGCTTTCCAGCACGGCATCGTGCTGACCTTCATGCCCAAACCCATCCTCACCGTGGGGGGCAGCGGCGTACACATCAACTTCAGCCTGCGCGATGCTCAGGGCCACAACGCCATCTCGGGCGGGCACGACGCCAGTCAGTTCAACGCATTGACGCTGGGCTGCACGGCCGGGCTGATGCACCACCACCAGGCTTTGGCGGGACTGCTGGCTCCCAGCGCCAACTCGTACCAGCGCCTGCAACCGGCCAGCCTGTCGGGCTTCTGGCAAAACTGGGCGGTGGACCACCGGGGCGTCACGGTGCGTTTGTCGGCTGAAAGCGGCCCCGGCGCGCGCATCGAGCACCGCATGGGCGACGCTGCCGCCAACCCCTACACCCACACCGCCGCCGTGCTGCAGGCCGCCCGTTTGGGTGTGGCCAACGCTTACAAGCTGCAGCCCGCCGAAACCGGCGATTGCTTGGAAAACAAGGACGCCACCCACAGCGTATCCGACACCTTGGCGGGCGCACTGGATGCGCTCGAAGCCGATTCGGCGCTCACGCAAGCGCTGGGCGAAGGCCTGGTGGCCAACCATGTGGGCATCAAGCGCCACGAGATCGAACGCACGGCGGGCCTGGAAGGCGACGCGCTGCGCGACCACTACATCCGATTCATCTGACCTGAAAGAACCTACCCCATGCCCCAAGTGCACTGGATCATGAGCAACGGCGACCGCGTGAGCGACGACGTGAACGACGGCACCAACCTGATGGACGCCGCGCAGATGAACGGCATCCCCGGCGTCGCGGGCGAATGCGGTGGCTGCCTGTCGTGCGCCACTTGCCACGTCTACGTCGACGAAGCCTGGCTGGCCGCTTGCCCGCCGATGGATGAGGTCGAAAACGCCATGCTCGACATCGTCATCGCGCCACGCCAAAGCGGCAGCCGCTTGAGCTGTCAGCTGCTCGCATCGCCGACCCTCGATGGCATCGTCCTTCATGTGCCCGATTGATCCTGCGCTCTCTTGTTTTTTGCGTGTTTTGTGGACCCATAATGGTTTCAAACCATGAGAGTTACAACGCAAATGCAGAAAAATGAGACTTTTTCAAATGATTCGGAGCCAGTCGATGTCGCACTTCAAGCGGTAGTTGATTTTTTTAAGACTAGAGGAGATTTGGTTGATGTCATTGGCAATGCATTACGTCAGTCATTTGATGAGGTGATTGATGGGCCACGCACAGGACGATATCGAATCGAGGAACTTGAGAAAACTGAAAAAACTTACATTGGCACAAAGGTGGAAATTATTTTGCGGAATGAGTTGACCTTACCTCGCGGAGTAGTGTTAGACAATCTAATTTCTGGCCATGAAGTGGACACCAAATTTTCTTTGACAGGAGATTGGATGATTCCCCGAGAGGCGGTAGGGCAAATTTGCTTATTGATAAAGGGTAGTGATAACGCTGGGGTTTTTAGCGTGGGACTCTTGAGAATGGTGCCCTCCGTGCTAACCAATGGAGCCAATCAAGACGGTAAAAAAAGTGTTTCAGCAGTCGGGAAAGCCCATATTCAATGGCTTATCCGAAATGAGATCTTGCCGCCGAATTTTCTTTTGAAGCTATCTGATGATGTGCGTTCGAGAATCATGAGTCGAAGCAGTGGCGTGCAGAGAGTCAAAGAGTTATTTGTCAGTGTGACAGGTGTCATCATTCCACGCACAGCAATCGAACAGGTTGCTCGTCAAAAAGATCCCTTGAAACGCGCGCGAGCCATGAAGGCGCAGCTTGTTGCAGACGGGTTTAAGGTGTTGTGCGCAACCTACGAAACTGATCGTGAGGAGTTTCGTCGGAATGGATTTGATGAATTTCAAAAAGATGATTGGTTGAGTCTAAGGCAGGCAGATTAGTTCATTCGAAATCAAGCAGCTTTGATTTTGGCTCTTGCCGCAGCGTGCAGGGCTGCCTTGATTTGCTGCCCCACAGCACATGCCACGGGAGGCGGAAACGCATTGCCGATTTGGCGGTAAGCGGCCGTTTTTTTGCCGCTGAATTGCCAGTGGTCTGGAAAGCCTTGAATGCGTGCAGCCATGCGCACAGTCAAGCGCGGCATGCCAACGAAGTTGGATGCGGGCAGCTCGTCGGCAATGCCTTTGCCGTCCACACCCAGCGTGGCCCAGGCTTTTTTGGCGCGAGTTGGCCCCAAGTCAGGACCGCCGTGTTTTTTGCTGCCACCCACCAGCGTGGGGGCGATGTCGCAGGCCAGCTCGCGCCAGGCTTTTGCACCGCGCCAGCCATCGGCAGCCATAAGGTCGTACAACGCGTCTCCCACGGTGGGAGCGGGTTGCAGGTTGGGGGTCGGCCAGTTAAAGAATCGTGAGGTGTCTGCTTTTAACGCGACGAAAACCACTCGGGGCCTCAGCTGGGGCACACCAAAATCACTGGCGTTGAGCAAGCGCCACTCTGCGATGTAACCCAATTTTTTGAGATCGCTGATGATTTTGGCGCGGTATTCGTCGAACACGGAGTCGAGCAGGCCTCGGACGTTTTCCAGCATGACCGCTTGGGGTTTGCATTCGGACACCAGGCGCAAGGCCTCGGGAAACAAATCGCGTTCGTCATCGTTGCCCAGTTGTTTGCCTGCTTTGGAAAAGGGTGGGCAAGGTACACCGCCCGCCAGAAGTTCAACCCCCTGCCATTTGCTGGCTGAAAAATGGTGCAAATCACCTTCGACCACATGCCATTGCGGGCGATTGAAGCGCAATGTTTGGCAGGCTGGCGCTTCAATTTCAACGAGACATGTGTGGTCAAAACCAGCTTGTTCCAAACCCAGTGCTTGGCCGCCGGCGCCTGCGCAAATTTCAATGGAACAGAATGTCATTTGGGGAGCCTCGTGTGGTTTTTGATGCTGTTTAAGTATACAGTGGTTGTGAAATTCCTAGAGGCTGATCCACCTGATTTTTCGGATGTTTGGGTAAACCTCAGGCCCAAGATGCGCAGTTTTGATAAAGGAATTTGCGTGTGATGCGTACGATCTGCACAACCATAGGATTGTGCTGTATGAAACAAGAAAACATCGACGCGCTGCGTCACCTGCCCATTGCCCACCAAGGCCTGCTGATCGACGGCCAGTGGCAGCCTGCAGCATCTGGCCAAACCTTGCCCGTGGTCTCGCCCATCGATGGGCAGACGCTTTGCAGCATCGCAGCTGCTGGGGCTGTGGATGTCGACCGCGCTGTGCAGGCGGCCCGCCGCAGCTTTGAGCAAGGCGCTTGGTCGCGCATGGCGCCGGCCGAGCGCAAGAAGGTGCTGCACCGCATCGCCGACCGCATCGAGGCGCACCACGCCGAACTGGCGGTGCTGGGCGTGCGCGACAACGGCACCGAAATTGCCATGGCCTGGAAGGCCGAGCCGGGCAGCGCGGCGGGCACCTTCCGCTATTACGCTGAGTGTGTGGACAAGATCAACGGCGAGATCGCCCCCACGCCAGAAGGCACACTGGGCTTGATCCACAAGGAGGCGGTCGGCGTGGTGGGGGCCATCGTGCCCTGGAACTTTCCGCTGATGATCGGTGCCTGGAAGATTGCACCCGCTTTGGCCGCAGGCAATTCGGTGGTGCTCAAACCTTCAGAAGACGCGTCGCTGTCTTTGCTGCGTCTGGCGCAGCTGTGTCTGGACGCAGGCTTGCCCCCGGGCGTGCTCAATGTGGTCACCGGCACTGGCGCAGAGGCGGGCGAGGCGCTGGCGCGGCACATGGACGTTGACATCCTCACTTTCACGGGCTCCGGCCCGGTGGGACGCTTGCTGCTCAAGGCTTCGGCCGAGTCCAATCTCAAGCGGGTCTATCTGGAACTGGGTGGCAAGTCGCCCAATGTGGTGTTTGAAGATGCGCCGGATCTGGCGCAAGCCGCCAAGGTGTCGGCCATGGGCATTTTCCGCAACAGCGGTCAGGTCTGCGTGGCGGGCTCGCGGCTTTTGGTGCATCGCTCGGTGCACGACGAGTTTGTGGATCGCCTGCAAAACATCGCAGCCAGCTTGCGTGTGGGTGACCCGCTGGATGTGACGATGGACATTGGTGCCGTGAGCAGCGCCCGCCAGCTGGCCCGCAACCAGAGCATGCTGGCCCGTGCCGTAGAGCAGGGTGCGCGTCTGCGCACCGGTGGTCAGGTGATTGCGCCTGTGCCTGGTGGCCAGTTCATGAGCCCCGCCGTGCTGGATGGCGTTCAGCCCGAGATGGAGATTGCCCGGCAGGAAGTCTTTGGTCCGGTGCTGGCCGTGATGCCGTTTGACGACGAGGCCGAGGCCGTGCGCCTGGCCAACGGCACTGAATACGGCCTGGCCGCAGGGGTGTGGACGGGCAGCCTCTCGCGGGCGCATCGCATGGTGCGCGCCATCAAGGCCGGGCTGGTGCACGTCAACACCTATGGCGGCCCCGACATCACCGTGCCGCTGGGCGGGGTGCGGCAGTCGGGCAATGGGCACGACAAGTCGATGCATGCCATGGACAAATACCTGGACCTGAAAACGGCCTGGATTCAGCTTTGAACAAACCCTGGGAAATCAATGAATAACGACCAACTCAAGGCCGACAACGCCCAATACCTGTGGCACCCCATGGCCCACCCGGGGGCGATGAAAAAATCCACACCTGACATCATCGCCAAAGGCGAGGGCTGCTGGATCTGGGACGTGGACGGCCACAAGATGCTCGACGGCGTGGGGGGGCTGTGGGCCTGCAACCTGGGCCACAGCAACAAACCTGTGCGCGACGCCATCGTGGCGCAGATGGATGAGCTGCCGTTTTACAACGTGTTCCGCGGCACCACCCATGTGCGGGCCATCGAGCTGTCCAAACGCTTGGTTCAGATGATGGAACCTGAGGGCGTGGCCACGGTGATGTTCTCCAACGGCGGTTCGGACGCGGTGGAAGGGGCTTTGAAGGTCGCTCGTCAGTACTGGAAGCTCAAAGGCCAGGCCGACCGCTTCAAGTTCATCAGCTTGCGCCAGGGCTACCACGGCGTGCACTTTGGCGGCATGAGCGTGAACGGCAACACCAATTTCCGCCGCGCTTACGAGCCACTGCTGCCCGGGTGCTTTCACATCGACACGCCTTGGATTTATCACAACCCCTACACCGATGACCCGATTCGCCTGGGCGAAATTTGCGCCGAACTGCTGGAGCGCGAAATCGTGTTCCAGGGGCCGGACACGGTGGCCGCTTTCATTGCCGAACCGGTGCAGGGCGCGGGTGGAGTGATTGTGCCGCCGCCCAACTACTGGCCGCTGGTGCGCCAGATTTGCGACAAGTACGGTGTGCTCTTGATTGCCGACGAGGTGGTGACCGGCTTTGGCCGCAGCGGCGAAATGTTCGGCACACGCCTGTGGGGGGTAAATGCCGACATGTGGTGCCTGGCCAAGGGCATTTCGTCAGGCTACATCCCGATGGGGGCTACCGCCATCAACCACCGCATTGCCGATGTGTTTGATGCCGACACCACGGGCACGGCTTCGGTCTCGCACGGCTACACCTACAGCGCGCACCCGATCGCAGCCGCTGCAGCACTGGCCACGCTCGACCAGATCGAGGCGCTGGACATCCCCGGCCACGCCGCCCGCGTGGGCGCTCATCTTCAGACCCGTTTGCGCAAGCTCGTAGACACCTGCAGCTTTGTGGGCGATGTGCGAGGTGTGGGCCTGATGCTGGGCATCGAGATGGTGAGCGACAAGGCCAAACGCACGCCGATGACCCGCAGCAGCGACATCCCGGCCCGGGTGGCTAAAGCCGCCTACAAAGCGGGTCTGATGGTGCGCATTTCTGGGCCAAACCTGATTTTGTCGCCACCGCTGATCATCACCCGCGAGGAGGTAGACTTGATGTGCGAAGTACTCGAAGCCGCGTTTGCAGCCGTGCAGGAGGGCCGCGCATGAAAAGCTCCGTCATCCTGATCGTCGGCACCATCGACACCAAGAGCGACGAGATCAGCTTCATGCGCGAGCAGGTGCAGGCCGCTGGCGGGCAGGCGCTGATCATGGACGTGGGCGTATTGGCCAAGGGGCAGGTGGTTCCGGACATCGCCAACACCGAGGTCGCGCAGGCGGCGGGTGTGACGCTGCAGCAGGTGATGGACAGCGGTGATGAAAACAGCGCGATGGCCCTGATGGCCCAAGGCGCATCAGTCTTGGCGGCCCAACTTCAGCGCGAGGGCCGGATGGACGGCCTGCTGGTGTTGGGTGGAACCATGGGCACCGATTTGGCGCTCGATGTGGCCAGCAGTTTGCCGCTGGGTGTGCCTAAAGTGGTGTTGTCTACTGTGGCATTTTCACCCTTGTTGCCCCCCGAGCGCATGCCACCTGATTTGATGATGGTGCTGTGGGCCGGGGGCTTGTATGGCCTCAACAGCCTGTGCCAGTCGGCCCTGGCGCAAGCGGCAGGCGCGGTGGTGGGGGCGTGCCACGTGGCGCGTGTGCCCAGATTTGAGCGGCCAGTCGTTGGCATGACTTCCCTGGGCTCGAGCTGCCTGAAATACATGGTGCAGTTGCAGCCCGAACTGGACCAGCGTGGGTTTGACCTCGCCGTGTTCCACACCACAGGCATGGGGGGCCGGGCATTTGAATCACTGGCCGCGCAAGGCCAGTTCGCCTGCGTGATGGACTTCAGCCTGCAAGAGATGGTCAACCAGATGGGTGGCTCGGTGGTGAGCGCTGGGCCAGACCGCTTGATGGGCGCTGGCCTGAAAGGCGTGCCGATGATTGTGGCCCCGGGTGCGACTGACCTGGTGGACTACCCGGCCTGGGGTCAGATGCCCGAGCGCTTTGCCGGGCGCCCTTCGCACGACCACAACCGATTGATCGCTTCGGTGGGCATTGATGCCGAGATGCGCCGAGAATTCGCCCGCGAGCTGGCCAGCCGCTTGCGCCAGGCCCAAGGCCCGGTGCACTTGGTGCTGCCCTTGCAGGGCATTCAAGAGTGGGACCGGGCCGGAGCACCGCTGCACGATCCGGAAGGTCTGGCGGCCATGATGGACGAAATGGCGCTATGCGATTGGGGCGTGGCCGAAGTTTCGCGCATCGACGCGCACATCAACGACGCGGCTTTTGTGCAGCATGTGCTGTTGGTGTTTGACGACTGGCTGGCCCGTGGGCTGGTGGTGCCCGATGTGGGCCAAAAAGCCGCACATGTCTGATGCCGTGAAACCCGAAGACAAGGCCTTGATTTTGGACTTTGGTGGCGTGATCAGCCGCACCCTGTTTGAAACCCATGCCTTGAGCGAAGCGGCTTTGGGCCTGGCTGCTGGCACGCTCACCTGGCATGGCCCGTTTGCGCCCGAGGCCGATGCGTTGTGGCAAGCCATGCAGGCCGATCAGATCAGTGAACGCGATTACTGGGTGCAACGCACCCGCGAGGTCGGTCGCTTGTTGGGCGAAGACTGGACCGAGATGCAAACCTTTGTGCAGCGCGCTCGGGGGGCGGACGTGCAGGCCGTGATCCGGCCCGAAGCGGTGGCAGCCATCCACCTGGCCAAGGCGCTGGGCTACAAGCTGGGCATTTTGTCCAATGAGCTGGATCTGTTTTATGGGGCGGATTTTCGCGATCGTTTGCCCTTGCTCCAGCAGTTTGATGTGATTGTGGATGCCACTTACACCCAGATCCTCAAGCCCGACCCACGCGCTTACCAGGCGTGTTTGCAGGCTTTGGGGGTACAGGCCGAGCACGTGGTATTTGTGGACGACCAGCTGCGCAACGTTTTGGGGGCGCAGCGTTGCGGCTTGCCCGTGGTGCATCTGGATGTTTGCCAACCCGGTGCCGGTTTTGCAAAAGCCCTGCAGATGCTGGCGGCGCTCTGATCCCGTGACGAAAGAGGGGCTATTGGGGCAGCCGTGGGGTCTTTGGGGCTACTGGCTGGATTGTTGGCGGTTCTGTGACACCCCGGCGCAGGGCTGAGTTTGCAAAAACTTTATGATGCTGTCTCTGAACAAAACCAGGAGACACGACATGAACGACTTGAACCCATGGGGCCAACGCCGCGATTTTTTGAAGGCCATGGCCGCCGTGACGGGCTCGCTGCCCCTGTGGGCCCAAGCCCAAAGCACCTGGCCTACCAAGCCCGTGAACCTGATCGTGCCTTTTCCGGCTGGTGGGGGCACGGATGCGTTTGCTCGGCCCATGTCGGCCCAGTTTGCCAAGCTGACCGGCAAACAACTCATCATTGACAACCGGGGCGGTGCCGGTGGCACGCTGGGCGCAGGCATTGCGGCCAAGGCAGCGCCGGATGGCTACAACCTGTTCATGGGGGCGGTTCACCACACGATTGCGCCCAGCATGTACCCCCGCCTCGACTATGACCTGGAACGCGACTTGGTGCCCTTGGTCCAGGTGGCCAGCGTGCCCCAGGTGCTGGTGGTCAACCCCAAAAAAGTGCAGGCGGCTGATTTGAAGGCCTTCCTCGATTTTGTGAAAAAGAACCCCGGGCGACTGAACTATGGCTCCGCCGGGGGCGGCACTTCGCACCATTTGGCGGGCGAGTTGTTCAAGCTGCAGACCCAAACCTTCATCACGCACATTCCTTACCGGGGTGCTGGCCCAGCCCTGCAAGACCTGATTGCCGGCAATGTGGACATGATGTTCGATGGCTTGGGTTCGTCGGCGGCGCACATCAAGGGTGGCCGCATCAAGGCCCTCATGGTCTCGGGGGCCAAGCGCAGTCCGGCTTTTCCCGATGTGCCTTGCTCGGCCGAACTGGGTTTGCCCGATTACACCGTCTCCACCTGGTATGGCGTATGGGCCCCCAAGGGCACGCCCGCCGATGCACAGGCCAAGGCCATCGAAGAGTTGCGCCGCTCTTGCCAAACCGACGAGGCCAAGGCCGTGTGGGCCAACCAAGGGGCTGACTTTCCCAACCTCACGGGCGGGCAGTTTGATGCCTTCATCAAAAAAGAGCTGACCAAATGGGCTCAGGTGGTCAAAGCTTCAGGGGCCAAACTCGACTGAGTTGGCCAATCGACAGCGAGGGGCCCTGGCATCTACGGTGTGACGGGCCTTATTTTCTTGTTTGCAATTTGAAACCATGAGCTCCAACAACTTGTTTTCTGCCCTGCGGGCTGCTTTTCCAGCCGACTTGACTGCGGTGGCGGTCGAAACCGATGAAGGCCTGCGCTACAGCTGGCAAGACCTGGACCGCGCCACGGCCATGATGGCCAATTTACTGCAGTCACTCGATTTACCCGAAGGCAGCCGGGTGGCCGTGCAGGTCGAAAAATCGGTCGAAGCGATGGTGTTGTATTTGGCATGCTTGCGCGCTGGCTGCGTGTTCTTGCCGCTCAACACCGCTTACCAAAGCGCCGAGATCGACTACTTCATTGGCAACGCCGAGCCTGCCGTGGTGGTGTGCAGCCCAGCCAATTTTGGCTGGGTCAGCAAACTCGCCTTCAAGGCGGGCACCCAGCATGTGTTCACGTTGGGCGATGACCGCACGGGCAGTTTGCTCGAGCGCGCCGCGCACCACAGCGACCAGCACACACCTGCGGCGCGCCAAGCCGATGACCTGGCCGCCATTTTGTACACCAGCGGCACCACCGGCCGCAGCAAAGGGGCCATGCTCACGCACGGCAATCTGCTGAGCAACGCGGTCACGCTCAAGGATTATTGGGGCTGGAAATCAACCGGTGGGCCTGAAGGCCGTGGCGATGTGCTGATCCACGCCTTGCCCATATTCCATGTGCACGGCTTGTTTGTGGCCATTCATGGCGCCTTGATCAACGGCAGCAAGATGATCTGGATGGCCAAGTTCGACCCGAAACGCGTCATTGCCCGCATGCAAGAGGCCACCGTGTTCATGGGTGTGCCCACGCTGTATGTGCGCATGCTGGCCGAGCCCACGCTCGACAAGGCTGCGGTGAAAAACATGCGCCTGTTCATTGCCGGGTCGGCCCCCTTGTTGATCGAGACCTTCACCGAATGGCAGCAGCGCACAGGCCACACCATTTTGGAGCGCTACGGCATGAGCGAGACCGCCATGCTGACCTCAAACCCTTATGCGGCGGATAAGCGGTATGCCAAACAGTCCGAGCGGCGTGGCGGCACGGTGGGCTTTCCTCTGCCGGGCGTGTCTTTGCGGGTCTTGGGTGACGATGGGCAAGTCTTACCGGTGGGTGAGATCGGTGGCATCCAGGTCAAGGGCCCCAATGTGTTCAAAGGCTATTGGCGCATGCCCGAGAAAACGGCTGAAGAGTTCACTGGCGACGGTTTCTTCAAAACCGGCGATGTGGGCAAGGTCGATGAGCGCGGCTATGTGGTCATCGTCGGCCGCAGCAAGGACCTGATCATCAGCGGCGGCTACAACGTGTACCCGGCCGAAATCGAGGGCTATATCAACGAGATGGCCGGCGTGGCCGAAAGCGCTGTGGTGGGTGTGGCACACCCCGACTTTGGCGAGGTGGGCGTGGCCGTGGTCATTGCCAAACCTGGAGCCACTGTGCAACCTGAGGCCATCCTGGCCGAACTCAAGGCCAAACTGGCCAACTTCAAGATTCCCAAGCGCTGTTTTGTGGTGGCTGAGTTGCCGCGCAACACCATGGGCAAGGTGCAAAAAAACATGCTGCGCGATCAACACAAAAACCTGTTCTTGGCCTGAGGGGTCTTATCCGCCCATGGCGGGTTCAGCCCCTAAAAGCGCTGCCTGCGGCTATGTGGGGCTTTATTTGAGGTAGACGTTTTTCTCGTGCACGCTCTGGATGTGCCGAGCCGCCTGCTCCGGTGTGATGTCCTGGTTGAGTACTTTCACGTTGGCATACCAAAGCTCTTCTTCCATAGAGGGCCAGACGCGGTTGATTTTCTGGGCGTTCAGGCGGATGGTGTCCTGGCACTGGCTTCGCCAGCGCATCATTTCCTGGCCCAAGGGGTCATTGATCTTGACCTTGTGGTCGGCCAACGAAAAGTAGCCGGTCAGCGTGTCGGTGAGCAACTGAGCGAAATCGGCCGTACCCAGCCAGGCGATGAACTTGAGCGCTGCCGCCTGGTTCGGGCTGTTTTTGTTCACGCCAATGCCGAAATCGGGGTGAACAGAAATATGGCAAGCCTGACCTTCATGTTCAACCGGGGGCTTGAACACACCCAGGTCGATGGGTTTTTTGTAAGCAAAGCTGGTGCTGCGCAAAAAGTCGATGTCCCAAGAGCCAGAAGGGTAGACCGCCGCGTTGCCCGAGGCAAACAGCAGTTGGGTGTCACCGTTGGACATGCTGTTTTGCTGGGGGTGCATGTAGGGCTTGAGCTGGGCCATCATCTGCCAAGCCCTGAGGAAGCCTGGGTCGGTGAATTTGACCGTGCCATCCATCAGCCCTTGACGGGCTTTTTCCCCTTCCCAAAAATTGGGACCCAGTCCGGTGAACACCACTTGGGTGGATTCCCACATGTCGGCCGTGCCCAATGCCAGCGGGGTCACGCTTTGGCTGGCCGCCACGTGGCTGAGCAATTGGTAGAACTGATCCCAGGTCGATGGGGGCTCGAGTTTCAGGTCCCGCAGGATCTTCTTGTTGTAGAACAGGCCATGCATGACATAGGCCACGGGCATGCAGTGGGTGGTGCTGCCGTCGTCGGTGGTCCACGCCCGGCGAGACTGCGGGTTGAAGTTTTTGAGCGATTCTTCCGACAGAGGCAACAGGTAACCCTTGGCCTGCATGCGCACGCTGGCGTCAAAGGGTCTGCAAAAAATCAGGTCGCCTGCGCGTCGGGTGGTCAGCCGGGCCTCCAGCCGGGAATCGTAGGCCAAGGGTTCCTCGGGTTTGAACTGGAGCCTGATTTCAGGGTGGAGCCGCTGAAACGCAGGGATCAGGACCTTGTCCCAGAGAATCTGATCATCCTTGCGCCAGCTCTCCAAGATCAACTCTTGGGCGCTGACGGCTCCCGCCCAGCACGCGCATGCCAAGCAGGCCGTCGCCACAGCGCGTCTGTGCTGTTTGGACTCAGGGGCCAGTGCTGGCAACCAGCCTTTGCCAGTCGTTTGAAACCCGTTCATTTGTCACACTTTCGTATCAAAGTGAGATCATTCTAGGTTTGAAAGGACCCGTCAGCATGAAAAAAGTTCATGCTGGCGCGGACCTGAGTCATCTCAGGCCCATTCACGGCCTAAATGGCAGGGGGTCAGCGCAGCACCAGCACCGGAATGTGCGAATGCGTCAGCACCTGTTGGGTTTCGCTGCCCAGCAGCAGACGTTTGATGCCTTTGCGACCGTGTGACGCCATGACGATCAGGTCGGCTTTGTGTTTTTTGGCCGCCGCAATGATGGCGTCAGAAACGACGTCAGATTTGACGGTGATGGTTTTGGTGCTAACGGCTTTGGCCTTGGCGCTTTTTTCGACTGCAGCCAATTGGACTTGAGCGGCTTCGGTCCACTGGCTTTCCACGCGGGAGATCTCATCGATGGACAGGGGGATGCTGCCTTCAAAGTACGCCTGCGGGTAGCGCGGTACCACCTTGATGGCGACCAGCTCTGCGCCGCAGGTGGCCGCCAGTTCGATGGCGCTGGTCACGGCTTTTTTGGACAAGGTGGAACCGTCGGTGGCCACAAGGATGCGTTTGTACATGAGGTGTTCCTGTTGAAAATGACAAAACCTCAGCTTATAAGAGCAGCAAATGGGCGCGCTTGATGTACATCAAGCTTTGATCGGGAGGGCTGACGTATCTTCCAAACATGACCCAAGTCAATGTTTTGCCAGGCCAGCGACCCGCTTCTCCCCAACCGGTGGAATCGGCTGCGTCAGAGTTGATGCAGGACAATCGCGACACGACGCAGCAAAGGTTGTCGTTGCTGGATACGCCTGAGGAATGGGCGGCGTTCAGCTTGCCCGAAAAAACCGAGTCGGGCTGCTGGCGCTCGAGCGTGGTGTTCGAGGGCATGCATTGCGTGGCCTGCGCCATCACGCTGGAAGATGCTTTGCGCGCCGTGCCGGGTGTGCAGTCGGTGCAGATCAGCGGTGCCAGCCACCGGGGCCAGATCGTCTGGTCGCCTGAGCTGACCCGACCCTCCGAGTGGATGCGTTCGGTTGAGCGCCATGGCTACAAGGCCTTGCCCGCCAACGACGCCCACGCCCATGCGCGCAGGCGCGAAGAGGCTCGGCGCATGGTCTGGCGCTGGGCGGTGGCGGCCCTGTGCATGATGCAAGTCATGATGTACGCCACGCCGACGTACCTCACGCAACCCGGCGATATTTCGGACGAAGCCGTGCATTTGCTGCGCTGGGCATCCTGGGTGTTGTCCTTGCCGGTGATGTTTTTCTCCTGCACGCCATTCTTGAGCAACGCCTGGCGCGACCTGCGTGAGCGCCAGATCAGCATGGACTTGCCCGTGGCCTTGGGCATGGTGGTGACTTTTGTGGTGAGCACGTTGGGCACCTTCGAGCCGCAGGGGCCGTTCGGTGCCGAGGTGTTTTTTGACTCGTTCACCATGTTCGTGTTCTTTTTGCTGACGGGCCGCTGGCTGGAGCTGCGCATGCGCGACCGCACGGCCGGGGCGCTGGAGGCGGTTCTTAACCGCTTGCCCGACAGCGTGCGCAAGCGCCAGAGCGATGGCACTTGGGCGCTCATGTCGATTCGCCGCTTGCAGGTGGGCGATGTGATCGAGGTCTTGCCCGGCGAGGCTTTTGCAGGCGATGGCCTCGTACTGTCCGGCCAGACCCAGGTGGACGAGGCCCTGCTGACTGGCGAGTCGCGCCCGCTGGCGAGGCGCGCGGGTGACCGCGTGATTGCCGGCAGCCACAACCTGAGCGGCACGCTGCAGGTGCAGATCGAGCACATCGGCGCGGCCACCCGCTATGCACAAATCGTGGCCTTGATGGAAAGCGCCTCGGTTTCCAAGCCCGCCATGGCGCTGCTGGTGGACCGCTGGGCCAAACCCTTTTTGGTGGCGGTGATGCTGGCCTCGCTGGCTTCGGCCATTTATTGGTGGCCGAGCGACCCCGCGCACGCGGTGATGGTGGCGGTCGCCGTGCTGATCGTGACCTGTCCTTGCGCTTTGTCGCTGGCCACACCTGCCGCCATGTTGGCCACGGCTGGGGCCTTGGCGCGCAGTGGCGTGCTGGTGCGTCGCCTGAGTGCCCTGCAAAACCTGGCCCTCATTGACACCGTGATTTTTGACAAGACCGGCACCCTGACGCGCGATGCGTTTGAAGTAGCCCGCATTCACACCCGCGACGGTGTGAGCGATACCCAGGCCTTGGACTGGGCAGGTAGCCTGGCGCGGCATTCCCTGCACCCGGTGTCGCGGGCCTTGTGGTCCGAGGCACGGCGTCGCGCCGAGGCTGCAGGGCGTTTGCATACCTTGGAAGCGCTGGCCGCTCACGACGTGAACGAGCTGGCAGGGCAGGGGGTTCAAGGCGTTTTAACGCAGTCAGGCCAAGGGCCTCAAGCCTTGCGGCTGGGCTCGGCCGCTTTTTGCGCTGCCCCGACACACGCTGGGCACCACCTGCAGGTCAGCCTGGCCGATGCGTCAGGTTGGTTGGCCAGCTTTGAGTTGGCTGAGCAAGTGCGCCCCGAGGCCGCCGTTGTGGTGCGTGCCTTGGCGCAAATGGGCTTGGGCCTGAAGGTGCTGTCTGGCGACGGCCCTGCAGCGGTGGCGCAGGTGGCCCAGGCCGTTGGCATTGCCGATGCGCAAGGCGGCTGCAGCCCACAGCACAAATTGCAAGCGCTGCAGGCCCTGCAGGCCCAGGGACACAAAGTGGCCATGGTGGGCGACGGCTTGAACGACGGCCCGGTGCTGGCCGGGGCCGATGTGTCTTTTGCGTTAGGCCAGGCCGTGCCGCTGGCGCAGTCCAAATCTGATTTTGTCTTGATGGGCGGGCAACTCGATGTGCTGGTCAGTACCTTGCAGCGCAGTCGCCAAACGATGCGCATCGTCCGGCAAAACCTGTGGTGGTCGGCGGCCTACAACGCCACTTGTGTGCCACTGGCCCTGATGGGCTGGCTGCCCGCCTGGGCCGCGGGCCTGGGCATGGCGATGAGCTCTTTGCTGGTGGTGCTCAACGCCTTGCGCCTGTCGCAAGCCTTGCCTGAGTCGCTGCAGCAGCAGGCGCTGGTCCTTCAAGCTGTTTGAGAAAGCAGCATGGACATCCTGTATTTGCTGATCCCCTTGTCCGTGGCGCTGGTGTTTTTCATCCTGGCGGGCCTGTGGTGGGCGATTCACCGAGGCCAATTTGAAGACATTGAGGCCGAAGGCGAGCGAATTTTGCGTGACGATTGATTTTGATCAAGAGGCCTCGGTGTATGCCGGGGCAAACTGTGTTGGTAGCTTTTAAAACAAGAGGTAAAAATGAAATTTGCCAATATGCAGGCGACGTCTTACAACGACAAAGTTGTACAGCAGTTCGCCATCATGACGGTGGTCTGGGGTGTGGTGGGCATGCTGGTCGGCGTGATCATCGCGGCCCAATTGGCTTGGCCAGAGCTGAACTTCGGCATTTCCTGGCTCAGCTATGGCCGCTTGCGCCCATTGCACACCAATGCGGTGATTTTTGCGTTCGGTGGTTGCGGCTTGTTTGCTGCCGCTTATTACGTGGTGCAGCGCACCTGCAACGTGCGATTGTTCAACGACAAACTGGCCGCTTTCACCTTTTGGGGTTGGCAACTGGTCATCGTCTTGGCGGCCATCTCTTTGCCTTTGGGTTTCACCAGCGGCAAAGAATACGCTGAGCTGGAGTGGCCGATTGACATCCTGATCACCTTGGTTTGGGTGGCGTTTGCCGTGGTGTTCTTTGGCACCATAGGCACACGCAAGGTGCGTCACATCTATGTTGCCAACTGGTTTTTCGCCGCCTTCATCATCGCCGTGGCATTGCTGCACATCGTCAACAGCGCGGCCTTGCCCGTGGGCATGATGAAGTCCTACTCGGCCTATGCGGGTGTGCAGGACGCGATGGTGCAGTGGTGGTACGGCCACAACGCGGTGGGATTCTTCCTCACGGCGGGTTTCCTGGGCATGATGTATTACTTCATCCCCAAGCAGGCCGAGCGTCCCGTTTACTCGTACCGTCTGTCGATCGTGCACTTCTGGGCGCTGATTTTCACCTACATGTGGGCCGGCCCCCACCACTTGCACTACACCGCATTGCCTGACTGGACCCAGTCCATCGGCATGGTGTTCTCGCTCATCTTGTTGGCCCCCAGCTGGGGCGGCATGATCAACGGCATCATGACCTTGTCGGGTGCTTGGCACAAACTGCGTGACGACCCGATACTGCGCTTTTTGATCGTGTCTCTCTCTTTCTACGGCATGTCGACCTTCGAAGGTCCGATGATGTCCATCAAGACCGTCAACGCCCTGAGCCATTACACCGACTGGACCGTGGGCCATGTGCACTCGGGTGCTTTGGGTTGGGTGGGTCTGGTGACCATGGGCTCGATGTACTACCTGATTCCACGCTTGTTTGGCCAAAAGCAGATGTACAGCGTCAAGGCCATTGAGGTTCACTTCTGGACCGCCACCATCGGCATCGTGATCTACATCGCCGCCATGTGGATTGCTGGGGTCATGCAGGGCCTGATGTGGCGCGCCATCAACGCCGACGGCACCTTGACCTACACCTTTGTGGAGTCGGTCAAAGCCACTTACCCCTTCTATGTTTTGCGCTTGATTGGTGGTTTGCTGTACCTGACGGGCATGGTCATCATGCTCTGGAACACCCTCAAGACCGTGACCCAAGGCCGGTCGGTTGAAGTCCGCATCCCCACACTCGCCCCCCTCACCCCTCTACACGCCTGAGGAGAAATACAACATGGCTGAAACCCAAAAAACAGGCGGTCTTTCGCACGAGAAGGTCGAGACCAACAACTTCCTGATGATCGTGCTGATCCTGGTGGTGCTGCTGGTCGGCGGCATGGTCGAAATCGTGCCCTTGTTCTTCCAGAAGTCCACCACCGAGCCGGTGCCAGGCCTCAAACCCTACACCGCGATGCAAGTGGTGGGGCGTGACATTTATGTGCGCGAAGGTTGCTACAACTGCCACTCGCAGATGATCCGTCCCTTCCGTGCCGAGACCCTGCGTTACGGCCCTTATTCGCTGGCCGGTGAATTCGTCTATGACCGCCCCTTCCAGTGGGGCAGCAAGCGGACCGGTCCCGATTTGGCCCGCGTGGGTGGTCGCTACAGCGACGAATGGCACCGCACGCATTTGACCAACCCGCGCGATCTGGTGCCCGAGTCCAACATGCCTGCTTACCCTTGGCTGGAGAAAACACCCGCCAACGCAGCTTCCATTCAGGCGCACATGAATGGCTTGCGCACCTTGGGTGCCCCTTACAGCGACGAAGAAATCGCCAAGGCACCGGAAGACGTCAAGGGCAGGACCGAACTGGACGCCGTCATCGCCTACCTGCAGGTGCTGGGCACTCACCGCAAATAAGGAGTGGACATGGACATCAACACCCTTCGCTCTGTTGTGACCTTGCTCGCCTTTTGCTGCTTTGTTGGCATCGTGGTGTGGGCTTGGTCTCGCCGCAACCAGGCCGAGTTTGACGAGGCGGCGCAACTGCCGTTTCGTCAGGACGACTGAGTCGTCCTCCAGCACTTAAAACAATACCAAGGAATCTCCATGAGTGACTTCATCAGCAATTTCTGGCACTTGTACGTGGCCGGCATCACGCTGGTCAGCATCATCGCCTGCTTGGCTTTGCTGTGGTTCAGCGGCAAG
>Ga0247832_1002942_pt1 | contig 24514 bp, 20 predicted proteins | sample LaCruzMarch2015__10_FD_192407 | JGI IMG/M metagenome (GOLD analysis project Ga0247832, IMG submission 192407) | Freshwater microbial communities from meromictic Lake La Cruz, Castile-La Mancha, Spain - LaCruzMarch2015_4m | ecosystem: Environmental > Aquatic > Freshwater > Lake | place: Spain... | reverse complement strand
TTTGAACGTGTGGCGATCTACGCCGGCCGCGCTGCTGGCTACGTGGAACTAGGCGCACCACCTCCCCCACCGCCTCTGCTCGAGGTGGTGCCAGACCATATTCCTGAGCCCACGAAAAAGGTTGCGGCCACCGCTCGCTACCAGGCCAGCCTCGACGAGGACTGCTTGGTGAACGTGTGCGCCGAGGCCCAGCTGCTGCTGGTGCAGTGGTGGAACGAGAGCCGCAAGAGCAAGCACCGCGCCAATGCCACTTGGACCAAGGCGGCATGGGAGGCATCTGTTCAGCGGGTGTCAGCGCTGCCCAAATGGCAGCAAATGCTGCTGGCCCATGCCGGCGTTGAGCACGGCTGGCAAGCGCTCAAGCCCGAGTACCTCAAAGACGAGCTGGCCAAGCCCACTGGCGACGGCCGGCCCATGCCTAAGGACCCCGCAATGCTCGCCGCTTTGGAGTCATGGCCCGACAAAGCAGCCTGACCCCCGAGACCTTCTTGGCAGTGGCCGAGATGATCGCCGGCCACCTCCGCATCAAGGAGTCCGACCGCTGGAGCGCGCATATCTGCCGGCTGAAGTTTCACAGCTTCACCTCCGAGTTCCCAGAGATCAACGAGCCGCAATTCATGTGGGCTGCCGAGCAGTGGATTCAATGCACCGATGCCGGCACCTTCCTGCGTTACCCCACATGGGGCGAGTTGATGGGTCCGCTGTATCGAACTGAGGCAGGGCGGGCTAACCGCAGCTGGGGCCCACGGGCTGAGCTGCCGGGCTTTGTTCGCTTCAGGCCCGAGCAGTTGGCGCTGCTGCCCATCGCGCCGCGATCAATCGCGCCGCCGCCTGACCAGCAAAACATCGACGCCTACCGCACGGTTGGCCGCGCTGGTGAAGCCGAGGCCCAGGGCCTACCCCTGCAGCCTGTAGCTGAGCCGGCACTGCTGATGGGCTCCGGTCTATCCGATGAGATATGGCAGGCCTACCTCAAGCAGGTGCAGGAGGAGGCGACATGCAGCAGCTGATCGGCACAGCTGAACGCCAGCGAATTCTTGAGCAGGGTCTGGTGTCGGGGCTATGGAGCATCGACCAATTCAACAAGACCAGCCCCAAGGGTGAGCCGGTGCTGCCAGGTGCAGGGTTTCTCACCCAACACCCGCAGTTCTTCGACAAGGCCTTTCGAGATATTGACGCCTTCCGCGACGGTCACGGCCGGAAGCTGTCGTGGTGACCTGGACCCAGGACTACCTAGCCGGCCAGCTGGTAAAGGTGCGCCACCAGGGCTACTGGTGCCGGGCGCGTGTATGCGCCATCCGCAGAAATAGCTGCATGGTTGGGCTCATCAAATCAGGTGAGCCGACAACCATAAACATTCACGACCCACGAAACATTCAGCCATGCCAAACCGACAATCAGATCGGACCCTCGACATCGAACGATCAGCTGTCGTTCGGTTAATGGAACTGGCGCGGACCCGAATCAACGAGGCTGAGCAAGAAGGGGCTAACTATGTCTCAACTTATCAGGCTGGCTATCACCGCGCATTGGAAGATGTGCTCGCCATGGAGAACGAGTAATGCCTGCTAAGTCACCACTAGGCTTTTATGACAACCGGGTTGATAAAGGCATCACCTGGACCGATGGCCCTGGCACTTCGATCTATCGCTTAGAGGTGCAGCTCGCAGGACAGCGGCCGATGAAAGTAGGACTGCGCGCTCTCAACTCCCGTCAGGCCAAGAGCTTTGCTCAGCGCCGCTGGGGGAAGGAAGCCCAGGTCACGATGCTGGGCAAGGTGCAATGACCCTCCTTCTTACGTTGCTATCCCCTTACGTAATGGCTGACCTTGCACGCGAGGCCATTGCTTCGCTCGAAGCTGCTGGCCCTGGCGAGTTCATTCCGTTTTGCGAGGAGGGCAAATGAAAGCCCTGATCGACGCCGAGAACTATCTATTCCCGGCTGCCGCCGCCAGCGAGTACGAGGTTGAGTGGGCTCCTGATGACTGGACCTATCTCTGCCGCCACGGCGATGCCAAGGCCTTGTTTCATGACAGCATTGGCAAGGTGCGTAAGGTGCTGCCAGATCACCAGATAGTGCTGGCATTTGGTCAGCGCTTCAGCTTCCGCTATGGCGTGTGGCCTCAGTACAAGGCCAAGCGAAAAGGTGTGCGCCGCCCTGCTGGATACCTCGATCTAATGAAGTGGGCCTGGCACGGCGCCCAGGCTCGCGGCTGGGAGGTGCAAACCCTGAGCGACGTGGAGGCGGATGATGTGCTCGGCGTGTTCTACGAAGAGGGCGATGTGATCGTTTCCATCGACAAGGACCTGCTCACCATCCCTGGCCTGCACCTACGTGACGGCGAGGTGCGGGAGGTGAGCCGGCTGGAGGCTGACCGCAACTTCTACGGCCAGGTGCTCACCGGTGATTCCACCGATGGCTACCCCGGCTGCCCAGGTGCGGGCCCCGTTGCCGCCGAGAAACTGCTGGCCGGTTGCACTACAGAGGTGGAGATGTGGCAGGCCGTGCTGGGGGCCTACCAAAAGAAGGGCTTTGACGAGTCCTATGCCATCACTCAGGCCAGGTGTGCGCGCATCCTTCGAGCTGGTGAGTACGACCTTGCGGCATCCACTCCCCTGCTATGGAGTCCACCGGTAACCTAAAGCTGTTCTGCAGTGCTGCAGTGCTTCAGTCTCTGGCTACCGATGCTCTGATCAAGAGGCTGGAGGGAGTCTTCCCCCCAGCCCCCACCAGGGCGACCCCGCAACGCGAGATCGACATCTGGATTGGCCAGCAGGAAGTGATCAACTACCTGCGCCAACTGCTTGATGAGCAACAGAACGAGCACCTTGATCTTGAGGTGCTCTGATGTGTTCTGGCGGCAAGGGAGCAACGATCAACATGCCCGACACCGGTGCCTACGACCGGATGGCGAATATGCAGATCGACCTGATGCGCCAGCAGCAGCAAGGCGCTGCCTCGCTTAAGCAGTCAGAGCTCAGCCAGGCAATTCAGGCACAGCAAGGCGTACTCACAGAGCTGCGCGACTTCAGTATTCAGCGGGCTAATGACACCGCCGCCAATGCCGCACGGCTGGCAGCGCTGATCGGCACACCCCCACCAGAGAAAACCGCCAAGGCGCCAGTGGTGGGTTCTGATCGCGCCGGCATGACCAAGCCAAAAGGCAAGGCCGGCCTGCGCATTGATCGCCCCGCTGCCACCAGCCAGGCCTCAGGCACTGGTCTAAACATCACCGCGAGTTAGCCATGTGCTTCGGAGGATCTAGCGCACCGCAGATTGTTTATTCCGGTCCCAGCGCGGCGGACATCGAATCGCAAAACGCTTCGCTGCAGTCCTACATGCAGCAATCAGCAGCGCAGCAGCAACAGTTCGCCGCATCGCTGCAGCAGCAGGTTGATCAGACCAACGCCCAGGCAGCTGAGCAACGGCAGCGACTGGACCAGGAGCGCACAGCGGCCGCTGCTGAGATGGCTGCGCAGCAGCAGCAGGCCTATTCGGTGACATCAGCTGCAGCAGACCCGGTGCTAGCGCAGACAACCAAAGCCGCTGCACCGAAGAAGAAGCCGGTGTCTTCGCTGAAGATCTCTGCCGGTTCGGTCGAATCGACCGCTGGCTCTGGCCTCAACATCGGAGTCTGATCATGTGCAGTGGTGGCGCGGACTACGGCTCAATCGAGACCCAGAGCGACGAAGACCTTGCGCGGTATCAATCGCCTGTCGCCCAGTTGGCGGGAATTGACGAAGAAGGCAACCCGCTCTACAGCTACGGCGAGAATCACACCTACGAGCAGAACCTTTACGACCAGGCTCAGGCCGAGATTGGCCGCAGGCAACAGATCAGGGAGCAGCTGGAAACTATCGCAGCCGAGCGCCAAGCAACTCTTGAAGACCAGCAGCGGCAGATGCGGGAAATGCAGCAGCAGCAGCAGACAGAGATGCAGCGACAAGACCAGCTACAGCAGCAGGTAGGGCGGGACCGGATAGCTCAAGAGGAGCAGATCGGCCGCGAACGCACGGCCAGCCAAGCCATGTCGCAGTCCATGCAGGTACTCGGCCGTGCTGGCAAATCCGGCACGGCCCCGACCGCTCAGGTCACCCGAGGCCAGGCCCGCACCAAGGTTCGCGCCACGTCTGGCAGCCAGGGGCTGCGCATTGGTTCATCAGTCACTGCCCCAGGCATTGGCCTAAACATCGGAGGCTGACATGAGTTGCGAACGCCGTTACCACGCACTGGAATCTGACCGGGATTACTACCTCGAACGAGCTCGCACTGCTGCCAAGCTGACGATTCCGTACCTGATCCCGATCAGCAACGAGTCCACTGGCAGGGAGAACAACACCTTCCCGCTGCCGTGGAATGGCATTGGTGCCCGTGGTGTTCACAACCTGGCTAGCCGGCTGCTGCTGGCCCTGCTGCCACCAACCGAGACCTTCTTCAGGTTCACGGTTGACGAAGCCAAGATGGTTGAGAGCGAAATGCAGATGGCTGCGGCCGGTGCATCAGAAGAGGAGATCGCCAAGTTCAAATCTGAGTTTGAGATCGGGCTGGCCAAGCTGGAACGGATGGTGCTGCGCAGCATCGAAGCCAGCAACGATCGCGTGGCAGTGCATGAAATGCTCCTGCACCTGATTGTTGGCGGCAACGTGCTGGGCTACATCGCCAAGGAGGGGCTCAAAGCATTTCACCTCGACCGGTATGTGTGCCAGCGGGACCTAATGGGCAACCCACTGGAAGCAATCGTGTGTGAGCAGCTCTCCTACGAAAGCCTGCCTGAGAAGGTCCAGGCGATGGTTGATGAAGCCGATGGCGAGGTGTCGGGCATCATCGACAGCGATGGCGACGAGACCCCTCAATACGAGCGCACCATCAAGCTGTTCACCCACATCACCTGGAAGGCCGGCAAGGTCAGCTGGCATCAGGAGGTGAAGGGCAAGGAGATCGAGGGCACCAGCTTCAGCCGCCCGGCGGATGAGTCGCCGTGGCTACTGCTGCGGATGTATCAGGTGGGTGGCAGTAGCTACAGCCCCGGCTACATCGAAGGCGCGTGCATTGCCGACCTCACCACAGCTGAGGCGCTGAATCAGGCCATCGCCGAGGGCTCGCTAGTGAGCGCCCAGGTGAAGCATCTGGTCAAGCCAAACGCTGTTACCAACGCCAAGAAGTTGGCCGAGGCCCCCAACGGTGCCTACCTGCCAGGCAACCCGGAAGATGTCACCACCATCCAGGTGAACAAGGCCGCCGATCTCAACGTGGCGGCTCAGGGCCTGGCACGCATCGAGGCCCGCCTATCTCAGGCCTTCATGCTTGCCGATGTGCGCGACTCCGAGCGCACCACCGCCGAGGAGGTAAGGCTGCAGGCCCTGCTGATCGAGCAGTCTCTTGGCTCTCTGTACGCGATCCTCACCACCGAATTTCAGCAGCCTTACGTCAAGCGCAAGCTGGCCCTCCTGTCAGAAAGCGGCAAGCTGCCCAAGCTACCAAAGGGATTGGTTGAGCCGGTGGTCAGCGTTGGCCTAGCGGCTGTGGGCCGTGGCAACGACCTAGAGAAGACCGCCAGGTTCATGCAGATCCTGCAGCAGACGCTCGGCCCCGAGGGTGTCGCCACCTACGTGATGCCGTCTGAGTTGATTCGGCGGCTGGCCGGTGCCATGGGAATGGACATCATCGGCCTGGTCAAGACAGAAGAACAGCTGCAGCAAGAGCAGCAGGCCGCAATGCAAGCCCAGCAGACCCAGCAAGCGATGGCGGCCGGCATGGCCGACCCGCAAAAGCTGGCCAATGCCGCGGCCATCACCCAGCAAATGGGCGAACCCCAACCCACTGAACCCCAACCCCTATGACCAGCTCAACTTCTGACCTGCAGGGCATGTTCGCGCCCGGGCAGGAGGACATGATCGACGGCTTCCTTGAGGAGCTGCAGGAGCAGGAGGGCCTGCTGGAGAGCGCTGAGCCCCAGCCCGGTGAGCAGCTACTGGCCGGCAAGTTCAAGAGCACCGAGGACCTGGAGAAGGCCTACCTCGAATCGCAGAAGCTGATCGGTCAGCGAGGCCAGCAGCCTCCCGCCGAGGAGCCGGCCAGCCCCACCCCTGAGCAGTACACCCCCGAGATGGGTGTGCAGCTCTACGGCGACACGGTGTCAACCGCAATCGCGGCAGCCGAGATCAACCCGCTGGAGATGGCGCAGAAGGTGCAGGCCGGCGAAGACGTTTCCACCTACGTGGATGCTCTGGTGGAGAAGGGCGGGCTACCGCGAGAGCTAGTACAGACCTACCTAAACGGGGTGCGGCCGGCTGCTGCAGCGCCCCAGCCTGCTACGGCTGGCCAATTTAGCGAGGTTGACGTGGCTGAGATCAAGGCTGCCGTGGGCGGTGACCAAGAGTTTGCGCGCATCAGCCAGTGGGCCGTGAGCAACCTCGACCCCCAGGACCTGGCCGACTACAACGCGGCGGTGGATAGCGGCAACAAGGAGGCCGCCCGGTTTGCGCTCAAGGCAATCAAATCGATGGCCGGCACCGGCACACCACGCGAGCCGCAGCTGATTGGCGGCGGCACGGCAGCCCGCGCCAATACGTTCGAGACCAGTCAGCAGGCGATCGACGCGCTCGACAAACGCGGCGAGAGCGGCCGGCGGCTTTATGAATCCGATCCCAACTACAGGTCCTGGTACGACAAGACCATGGCCAGGAGTAATCCATTCGGGTAAGGTTTGCGCATGAGTTGTTCTGCACATGTGTAATTGAGCGGGCCTCCTTAGGGAGATACCCCGTTCAATGAAACAAGGGAGCAGGAGCTCGCAGCCCCTTTTGACCAATGGCCAATGTTTCTCTTGAGCGTTTAGGTCAAATCAAAGGTGCAGGTGCAGTTGATGCCCTGTTCCTCAAACTCGGCATTGCCGAGCTCCTTTCAGCCTTCGACCGCACATGCGTGTTCAAGGGCAAAATCAAAGAGCGCAACATCAAGGGCGGCAAGTCCGCTGCTTTCCCTGTTTCCGGCAAGGCCACTGGGCGTTACCACGTCCCTGGCACTCCGATCCTGGGTGAAGGCAACAGCCCTGGTGACCGCAACGAGGAGATCATCAACCTCGACGGGCTCATGATCGCCGATCAGGTCATTTACGACCTGGACGAGATGATGAACTACTACGACGTTCGCCAGGACGTCACCCACCAGCTTGGCCAAGCACTGGCTCGGGAGTGGGATCAACGGGCGGCCCGCGTGCTTTACGCGGCTGCCAAAAGAACCACCGAACCCCTGGCCAAAGCCGGCAACGCCGGCCGCATCGGCTCTGCCCAGACTCTCTCTGCTGGCTACGCCGCTGCTACCGCCAACGCCAAGGGTGACGAGCTGGCCGCTCGGATCGGCGCCATCAAGGTGGCGATGAAGAAGAAGGACGTGCCCACCGAGGACTTGGTATGCATCGTTCCTCCTGATGAGTACGACTTCCTGCTCGATTCCACCAGGGCGATCAACACCGACTTCAACGGCGAGGGCTCCAACGGCTCCTTCGCTTCTGGTCGCGTGCTGCGCGTCAAGGGGATTCCGATCATCGAATCGAACCACGTCACCCAGGCGGCTTACACCAACACCGCTTACGACAAGAACACTGCTTACCAGCAAGATCTGTCGAAGTGCCGCGGCCTGATCTTCCACCGTGATGCGATTGGTGTACTGACCCTGCGCAGCCCCAGCTTGCAAGTCACTCCCCAAGGAGGCGACTTCAACATCATGTACCAGGCCAGCCTGATGGTCGCCCGCATGGCGATCGGCATGGGTGTTCTGCGTGCTGAATGTGCCGGTGTGATCGAACTCCCCTAGCCTTTGGCTGGGTGAGGACGCGAGGATTCTGCCCCCTGCGTAAAAGTGGGGGGTTTTTTTGTGCCCACCGATAGCATGAGGGCTGCACTACTGCAGCGGTCGGATGAGCCTCGCCAGCCAGGGAGCCACGCCAGGACGCACCACCCTGCTGGAGGCGGTGAACGTCTGCCTGCAAAACATTGGTGAGCAGCCGGTCAACAACCTGGAGAACCAGCAGGTTGTTGAGGCATCAACAGCGCTGCGCACGATCTTGGAGTTTCACAAGGAAGGGCAAGTCAGGGGCTGGAGCTGGAACACTGAGCTGGGATACGAGTTCCTGAAGGACGTCAGCACCAATGAGATCAAGGTGCCGGCCAACGTGGTGTCGTTTGCACCTGATGCCTACCGCTGGGCTGGGCGATTTCAGCTGCGGGGGCAGCGGGTCTACGACAAGGAGAAGCGCACCTATGTGCTGGGCGTTGACGTACCCAGCCTGGAAGCCGATGTGGTGTGGCTGCTGCCCTGGGACGAGTCGCCAGAAGCGTTTAACCGCTGGGTCACAATTCGCTCAGCGAGGGTGTTCAGCGGTCGAGTGCTGGGGGACTCCTCCTCCTTCCAGTACACAGCGCTCGATGAGCAGGCCGCCCTGGTGGAGCTGCAGCGGGTTGAGATTGAGCAGGCCCAGCCCAACAGCCTTACCGGCGGCCCGGGCCTGAGGCCGTTCCCCACGTACTCGCCGGGGATGGGTCTGCTGGGGCGGAACGGGGGCTATCTACGTGGCTAACCTCGTCAGCTACACGATCCCAAGCCTGATCCAGGGGATCAGCCAGCAGCCAGACGCGCAGCGGGAGCCGAGCCAGGGGGAGGTCCAGATCAATGGAATGAGCTCCCTGGTGGAGGGGTTGCGCAAGCGGGAGGGCTCCAGCGCAGTGGCCAGGGTGGGCACCACCAGCTTTGGGGACGTTTATTTCCACCAGGTGCTGAGGGACTCCAACGAAAAGTATTTGGTGGTGATCGGCAAGACCGCCATCAAGGTGTTCGATCTGCAGGGCGTTGAAAAGACGGTCTCGGCGCCCTACGGCTACGGCTACCTGTCCTCGGTGGTGAGCGCCAAGAGCGACATCCGGGCCGCGAGCATTGCCGACTACACCTTCATCAGCAACACCAGGGCGGTGCCGGCGATGGCTGCTGCAGTGGCGCCCGCCATTGCCAGGCCGGCGGCCCATGAAGCGCTGGTGTGGGTGAAGGCCGCTAACTACGGCCAGAGCTACAAGGTCAACGTCAACGGCACGCTGGCAACGGTGACCACGCCTGTGGCACCGGTGATCGTGAGCGGCTCGACAACGACCGAGAACCGGATCAGCACAGAGCAGATCGCCACCGACATCGCAACCGCACTGGCTGGGGTGACGGCGGTGACGATCGCCCGTGTGGGCAGCGTGCTGCACCTGCGGTCTGCGAGTGCAATCACGGTGGCGGCCAGCGATGCGCGGGCTAACGCCGACATCACGGCCATCACCAGCGCGGTGCAAGCCTTTGTTGAGCTGCCGACAATCGCGCCACAGGGCTACCAGATGGAGATCCTGGGCGACCCTGGCAACAAGTTCGATGGCTATCACGTCCAATTCGTCACCCGTGACGGCGCTGGAACGTTCGGAGAAGGGGCTTGGCAGGAGACCGTCAGCCCTGGCGTTGAGTACCTGATCAACGCCAGCACAATGCCCCATCTGCTGGTGCGGCTGCCAAACGGCACCTTCTATTTCGGCCCGGCCAACGGCAGCGTCCAGGGCGGCATCACGATTCCGAGCTGGGGTCAGCGCACCGCAGGCGATTACGACACGGCGCCAGACCCGAGCTTCATTGGCTACCCGATTCAGGACGTCTTCATTTACAAGAACCGGCTGGGGTTCCTGGCTGATGAGAACGTGATCCTGTCGCGGACGAGGGAATTTTTCTCCTTCTTCCCTGAGACCGTCACCACGGTGCTCGATACCGACCCGATCGACCTGACGGCCAGCAACAACCGGGTGTCGATCCTGCGCTACGCGATTCCGTACCAGGACGAGCTGATCATCTTCAGCGATCAGATCCAGTTCAGGTTCAACGCAGCTGAGACCGTGCTCACGCCTGGGACGGCTGTGATCACGGTGCTCACCCAATACGAGATCGACCCGGACTGCCGGCCGATCCCAGTAGCCGGGACGATCATCTTCTGCCAGACCAACGGCCAGTGGTCACAGTTCCGAGAGTTCAGTGTCCGCGGTGCGGGAACTGCGCTGGTGGCCGATGCCTCAGACCTGACCGGCTACGTCAGCAGCTACGTGCCGGCGGACGTGTTCAAGCTGACGGCCAACGACACCGGCAACAGCTGGTTCGCCATCTCCGAGAAGGTGGGTTATCAGTCTCGGGTCTACGTCTACAAATACTTCTACCGGAACAGCGGCAACGGTGCTGAGCGGGCTCAGAGCAGCTGGAGCTACTGGGATCTAAATGGCGCCGACAAGATCCTCTCGGTCCTCTGCGTGCAGGAGGTGATGTATCTGCTGGTGGAGTACGGCGCTGAGGTGTGGCTGGAGAGTATGCCGGTGGCCGACCGGCTCAGCGATGCCACGCCGGCGCCCTATCCACTGCTGCTGGACCGCCAGGTGAGCACCACCAGCGCGACACCAGCGGCCATCCGCGTGGCGCCCGGCGTCTACAACGCCATCCTCAAGACAACGACCTGGACGCTGCCGTACACGATCAATGCACTCACTCAAGCCTGGTCGGGCTATTCGGCAACGACCAACGGTGGAGTGCTGCTGGGCTCAGCTGTCAGCGGCAATCAGATCGTGGTCCGGGGCAACTGGTCGGCGGCGCCGGTGGTGTTCGGCGAGGCCTTTGATTTCGTCTACCGCTTCACCCGGTTCAAGCTCTACAAGGAGGTCGGCGGCGGCAAGGCGGCGGCCAACGTAGAGCGCACCCAGGTGCGACACGCCAAGCTCAGGTATCACGAGACGGGCTTCTTTGAAGCCTGGGTGATGGCCGAGCGGCGGGATAGGGCGATCTACAAATTCGACGGCACGGTGCTCGGCAGCCGCAACTCAGAAATTGGTAGCGCACTACCCAACGGCTACGACCCAGAAACGAAGCGCTACTTCGAGGGAGTGTTTCAGATCCCGATTCAGAGCAAGGGTGAAAACTGCATCGTGGAGATCCATAACGACACCATCCACCCGTGCAAGTTCTCCACTTGCGAATGGGTGGGACTGGTAACCAGCCAAAAAAGGAGCCTGCAGCGATGAAATGGGCCACACCGGATGAATGGCGCGTGGCGCACATTGCCACCCACCTGCGGCAGCAGGATGCAGCCGAGGTCTTCTACAGCCATGCAATGCAACCAGAGGAGGCGGTCTACGAGAGCTGGAAAAACAGCCCAGACTGTCGTTGTATAGATGGAGACGCCGGCACCCCCGTGGGCATTTGTGGAGTGGCGCCTGGAGGGGTGATCTGGCTGCTGAGCACCGAGGAGCTGCTGGCCACCAAGAGCCACCGGCAGCAATTCATCAGAGGTGCAAAGCAATGGATAGATAGCTTGCTAGATGATGGGGCAGGACCACTGCATAACTGGGCCTTTGCGGGTAACCGCGATTCAATCCGCTGGTTGAAATCACTGGGCTTTCAATTTTGGCCAGCTGAGCCCCATGGCCCCTGCGCTCAGTTGTTCCGTTACTTCGAGAGGTCGGCCTGATGGTTGTCATTACCCCTGCGCTAGCGATCGGTGGAGCCCAGGCCCTGATGGGAGTGATGGGCGCCATTACCGGCGGCCAGGCGCAGAAGCAGGACTACATCAATCAGAAGGCGTTTCAGAGCGCCAATTCCCAGTTTGCGCAATGGCAGGCCGGCTTTAACCAGCGTGTCACCGATGCCAATTCGCAGTTCAAGTATTGGACGGAGACGGTCAACTACAACCAGCAGCGGGCTTACACCAATTCGCTGCGGAATTTTGAGCTGATCAAAAGCGTTCGCCAGGCTGAGACTGTTGGCCAGACCCGTGCTGCGGCTGGCGCAGCATTTGTGCAGGACAGCGAAGCCGTCAGCCAGGCCTATCAGGAGGCCTCAATGCAAGAGGCCGTGGCGATGCAGCAATACCGCTGGCGAGCGCTGCAGGCTCGGGCATCGGTGCAGGCGATGAACCAAGAAGGGCGGTCGGTTGATCGGATCGTGAACGACTACGCCCGCCAGGAGGGCGATTACGCAACGCTGATGGACATCAACCAGAAGCTGCGAACGCGGCAATACAGCCGCGAGCAGGCGGCTGCCGCAACGCAGTATCTGAGCCGGTGGAACAGTCAGCAGTTCTACGAAGAGCAGCCGTACATCGATCCGATTCCGCCCTTTGCGCCACTGCCCACGCTGCTGACGCCACCGCCACCGTCGATGACGGGAAGCGGCCCAAGCGCTGGGGCTGCAGTGCTGAATATCGGCACCTCGATTCTCGGGGGGATTCAAACCGGTACGGCGATGGGCACGCAGCTCAATGCGCTCAAGACCCCCAATACGGGCCTCGGCCCCGGCACCCCTCCGTAACGCCCCATGGCAGACCGCAATCTTCCACTTGGTCAGATCACGCCGGTAGCGCGGCCGATCGGCGCCTTTGCGCAGCCGGCGCAGTTCCAGCCTGCTGCGCCAGCGCGGCCGGTACAGCTCGACAACCCGACAGGGATCAACACCATCGCCATCAGTGGCACCTCGAACGTCCAAGGCTCCAACCAGTTCGAGCAGCTGGCGCAAGCCCTGGCGCCGTTTAGCCGAGCGCTGACCGAAACGGTAGGGCAGGGGTATCTGGAATCTCGCAAGGGACTGATTGAGCAGAGCTACTACGACGAGCTCAAGAACCAGCGGGCCAAGGCAATGCTCTCCCTGCAGGTGCAGGCAGAGACGAGCGCTGCTGATGCTGCTAGCCAGATCGGCGAGCTGCAAAAGAAAGATCCGGTTGCAGCTCAGCTGCTGAATGAAACCAACCCGTGGAAGCTGATTGGCCGGCGGCGGGCGGTGGCGCAACTGGCGGGGCCCGAGATTGGCAGGGCGCTTGAGGATGACCTGAGCGCTAATGCAGGAGAGCTGAGCCGGCTGCGGCCGGACAGCCCTGAGATCGAGAAGCGGCGGGTGCAGCTAACTGCGCAGGTGCTGGATCGCTTTGGGCTGACGGGCGATGAGCCAGAGGTGCAGTTCTATGTGACCCCGAGGCTCAACAAGTCGTGGGACGACTACCGGGACAAGCAGCGGAAGTTCTATGACGCGGCGGTGGAGGAATCGACCCGCAACACCACGGTGTCGGGAACCACCGCAACGGTGGAGCAGATGCTCACCAAGGGGGTTGAGGTGCAAGGCGTGACCTTCAAGCCTGGGTCACCCGAGTGGAGACAGTACGGGCCCGCGATGATCACCTATGGGCTGGATCAGCAGCTGCGGCTGTTGTCGCCTGAGGCGCGGAAGCGAACGATCCAGTTTCTGCGCGAGCAGGTGACTTTGTTTTTTGGTCAAGACCCATTTGCCTCGGAGCTGCTGAGCAATGTGCGAAGCGGCGACCCGTCGATGCCCTACGAGAAGCGGCCGACGTGGGGTGCAATGGCTCCGTTTGAAACGCTGGAACTGCAGGTGCGTGGCCAGGAAACGGCACAGAAGAAGTTTGACCTGGCGCAGCAGACGGTTGAGCGAAAGCTGGACGAGCTTTGGTATTCCGGCCCAGGGCTAATTGACCCAGCGAACATTGAGCAATACGGGCCAGCGTTGCTGAAGTTCAGGAATGATGCGATGGCCCTGGGCTACCTCACCCCAGAGGCGTACATCTCCAAGCGGGCGAAGGATCAGAGCGAGTTCATCCAAGTGGTGAGGCCTCCTGACCCATTTGCAGTGGAGGACTTCATTGTTTCGGTTGGTCAGGTTGGGCCCAGCGCCTGGACCGACGATCCGAACAGCTACCAAAACGCTCTGCGCAATGCGCGGGAGATTGCCAACAACAACCGCACCCCGGAAGGCAGGAAGGACGATTACCAGCGGATGGTGTCAGCCATCAATAAGGCCCGCAAGGATGCGACGGAGGTTGACCCTGGGGTGAAGGATCGGGTCACCTCTGCCGTGCTGCAAGACCTCGACAGCCAGTCGGTACGGGAGATCAAGAACCAGCAGAAGGTCAACGGCAAAAGCGGTAATGCGCTGGCTCAAGCCTTGGCGCATCGAATGTCTGGCGGCGCTTCAGCCACCCAGGCGATTTCGGCCACCTACCAGAACACCAAGCTGACGGCAGCAGCCAACCGGCTCACGGCGCTCTACGAGCGGGCGCTGTCCACTGGTATCCGCAACTGGCAGGCTGAGCGGCCGGGGATGGTGTTGAGCCCTGCCGCCCGCAGCGTGGTGATGAGCGAAACCGAGGTGGCGGTGCGCAATAGCCGGGAGTGGGCCCAGACGATGTTGGAGCTGACCGGCCGCATGCCTGGTGAGGTGGGGCCCCGCACCGTTGGCACCGATCCGAAGAATGCCCGCGGCGTGCCCAGGGCAGGGGCTAAGTCGCTGCCGGATTCAACGGTGCGCAACTACGAGAACCGCCCGGTGATGGATGGCAAATGGGTGCGGGATGAGCTGCTGCGGCTGCAGACCGACAAGCCGGTGAGCGGTGAGCTCTACAACATGGCCAACCGCGCCGGCACCAGCACGTTCCGCTACCTGTTGGACCAGCTGAAGTTTTACCCGAAGCTCGATCCCAGCGGTGATGCAAAACGCTGGCTGGAGGAGAAGCAGAAGCAGCAGAGCGCAAATCGCAAGGTCTCGAGTAGCCAGCTGCCCAACATTCAGGGCGCGACGGTAGGTGCGGCCCCTGCTGGATACAACCCGTTTGCGAATGGCGGCTGGCTGATGCGGATGTTTACCCCGCCGGCGGTAGCGGGGACTCTGGCAGCGGTCTATCTGCAGCGCTCTCGTCCCATGACTTCAACAACAGGAGGAGGAAACGGCATGAACGGTCTTCTTGCTTTGATTCGCAGTGGTGAAGGCGGATGGAACTCCGTGAACTTCGGCACGGTAAACAACACCGGCAGGGGGATTGGCACCATCACCAATCGTTCGATCGGTTCGCTTGAGGCGATGCAGGCCAAGGACCAAGTATTTGCTGTGGGGGCCTACCAGTTCACTACTGGAGTGCTGGCCCGTGCTCGCCGCGAATCGGGCCTATCGCCGAATGCACCCTTTACGCCCGAGAACCAAAACCGGATGGCCATAACGCTGATCACCGGCAGCAAGCGGCCGGCCCTGGCCGCTTACATCACCGGTCAAAGCAACAACCTCGACGCCGCCCACTGGGACATAGCCCACGAGTGGATGGCGCTGCAGGCCCCCAACGGCCGAGGGGTCCGCGACGGCGATAAAGCCGGCAACAGAGCAAGTATCCCGGCCAGCCAGGTGAGAGCAATGCTCAAACAGGCCCGACGCGAATACCTGGGCAATTCCCAACAGCGGAGAAACTGACCCATGCCTGCATTCAACCTCGCACCAATCGAAGACGATTCAGCGTTTGAGCCGGTCATTCCAACCGCACCGACCCAGGGCGGTGGCGGTGTCATTCCAACCGCACCGGCCCAGGGTGGTGGTGGTGGTGGAGCCAAGCCGCAGCAACAGCGCAATCGCAAGCGGCTCACACGAGCCGAGATGAACCAACGCCTTGAGGCAGCGGCCCCGATCAAGCCGCTGGCTCAGTTCAGCAACATGTTGGCTTCACCCGACTTTAAAGCGGGCATCGTGGTGGGACCGATCAATGCCGTCAGCAAGCTCGGCAACGCCATCGGCGACTGGGTGCAGCGCAAACCGATTGACACCCGAGATGCCTGGCGAATCCCAGATGAAGTAACCCGATCTCTCAACCCGTTCCGCGTTGGCCCGTTCTACGGGGAAGTGACGCCGGCGGACATGGCCGGCATGGAGGTGGGGGGCGCGGTCGGCGGTGAAATGCTTGGTGCGCTGACGGGCGCCACCCTGCTGCGACGTTTGGGGCAGGTCGCACAAGTCAAGCGTGCTGCCGACGCAGTGAAGGCCACCCGTGCGGTGCGGAGCCTGGCAGTGGCGCAGCGGGTTAACCCAGTGCTGCGCACCGGCGTGCAGGTGACCACCAATGTCGGGAAAGCGCTGGTGAGCACCACCATGGCAGCGCCGTTCATCGATATGGAGCAAAACCTCGCCAACCTTGGCGATGCGTTCGGCCTCCAGCTGCCGGGCCGCGCTGATGAGAACGACAACTACCTGCAGAAGTTCGGCAAGGGAGTTCTGGTGGAGGGCCTCGTCGCACCGTTGCTCGTGATCGGCGCCGCCAGCTTCGTGCCATTGCTGCGCAAGGCGATGTTCGGCGGCCCCACCCCGCTCGATGACCTGGCCGATGCAGAGCTGGCTCCCTACATGTACCGGGGCACGGATGCGCCACAGCTGCCACCGGGGGCGGTCATCCCCCAGCTGCCCAGCACGCAAATGCAAGCAGCAGCTAACAGTGGCCCGATCCCGCCAGCACGGATCGACGTGGCGACCCCAGGCGGCGCACTACCCGGCACCCCTCCTGATGCCCCGGCACTGCCCGAATACCAGCCCGGCGGCGCCCTGGTGCCCACCACCCCAAACGGCAGCGCGATTGAGCGTTACCTCGACGAGGGGACCCAAATCCGCCAGGTGGAGGAGCAGCGCGAACGGTTGATGGCCGCCGGCCTGCTTGAGCAGGGTGAAGCCGGCCAGCTGGCCCTGAAGGTGGACTCCGGCAACCCGGCCGCCAGGGCTGAGATTGAGCAGCTGCAGCGGCAGCGCGGCCAGCTGATCTCTCAGGTGGCAGAAGCTGACCCTGAAATCACCCAGCAGCTGCTGCAGCAGGTGGATGAGATCGATCAGCAGATTGCCGACCTGAACCTTTCAGGCACCACTGAAAAGTTTTTGGCTCCACGCGGCAGCCGGCAAGGCGAACTGGATCTAGACACCAGGCCCGAGCTAGACACCTTTTTGGCTCAGCTTGACGAGCTGGATGATTCCCAACTGCGGGACATTCACTCCCGCGTGTGGCGCCAGGCCGGCGAAGCTCGCAATGCCGAAGACCTGACGGCAGCACAGCAGCGGATCGAGGAGCTCACCCAGCGGCTCGCCGACATCGACGCCCGCCAAACCGCAGGGGGAATTACCCCCCGCGGCGCCAAGGGCCAGGTAACCCGCGTACAACGAGAGCTGCAGTTTGCACAGCAAGAAGTGCAAACCATTCAGCAACGGCTGCAAGCTCCTGAATCACTGGTGGGTCAGCAGCTGGGCATGGACCTGCCGCAACAGCTGGGCATGGACCTGTCCCCCGAAGTGCAGCTGCCCCCTCTGCAACAGGTGATGCAGCGCGGCACCCTGTACGGCTACCAAACCCCCGACGACTACCGATCAGCGCTGCAGGGCTGGTCCCGTGATCTGCTGCGCCGCTTGGCGATGCCCAATTCCTCTCCAGAGGTTGCGGCGTTAATCAAGGCACGCACCGGCCGGCGGGTGTGGCACTCAAAAAAGAGCGACATCATCGACGCCCTAGTGGAGCTAAGCGAAAAGCGGGATCGCTACCTGCCACCTGAACCTGAACAGCTCATGGCGCCGCTGCGCACCAACATGGCTGGCGTTGACGATGCGCCGCTGCTAGACACGCCGGCTGATCTGAGCACCTCGTCACCGATGGGGCAGATCCTTGATGCCGATGGCAATGAGATCACGGTGCCACTGGCTGAGTTCAAACCTCGAGGGATGGATACCGAAACCCGTGAACGGCTGAAGATGGCGATCCTGCGCCGTGCGATCGACAACGGCGAGGTGCAGGCGCCGATGACACCGATCCCGAACCGGCCGGGAGAGCCTGAGTCCTTCCAGCAGCAGAGCCTCATCGATGACCTGATGAGCGATGAAACCGGGCAGCTGGCGATGGCGTTCAATGCCGACTCCCTGCCTCCGTACAAGGCAGGCAGAAAGAACGCTGATGCGCTCATTGATGAGATGCGGCTGCGGTTTGAGTACAACCTGCTCGATGCCCAGGCCCAGCAAGGGATGAAGGACGCATGGATGGCGGCCCATGGTTGGGATCGCCTGAGCTGGGAAGAGAAGAAGCGGCTGGGGCTGATGGGCCGCGGCATGTTCCGCATGTCGGCCGATGAGCTTGCTAACCCGGTGGATGTGGTGCGGCCGGCGACTGCGCCATTCAACCCCGATCTGGATGCAGCGGGCCCTCGTTCGCCGAAGCCCTATCGAGGGAAGGGATCAGCGGCCCAGGCCAACGTGCAGCAGTTCACACCAGAGCTAAAGCCGAAGCCCGATCGGAAGCCAGCCGTCTTTGACCTCGACTGGGTGATGGTTCACCAGAACGGAGAGATGGTGGTGACGCCCAAGGCGGCCGTGCCGGCCCCTGCCGCCCCTGCAAAGGGGAAGGGCAAGGCCAAGGCGAAGCCCAGCACCGCCGAGGCCCAGGCCGCCAAACAGGCCTTGGGCGACATCCCCAAGGCGCGGGCCGAGCTCGCCAAGCAGCTTGAGGAGCTGCGTAAACAATCCAAAGGAGGCTCCTGCTAATGGCTGACTGCAACAATCTGGCCCAACAAATTGATGAGATCGAAGCGAAGATCCGGCAACTGGATGAGATGGAGGCCGCCGCCCGCGCCATCCTCGAGCTAGATGAGCTGCCGGCGGCGGGCAAGAGCGTGGCCAAGCTGCGCACCTACACCGGCCAGGAGGTGGGAGTTTCCAATGAGGCCTGGATAAAGCAGGGGGAGGCGGATCTGATCGCCAAGGGTGACCGATCGGTGCAGCAGCTGGTTGAAGCCGGCTTCCGCGAGCAGCAGGGCCCCCGTGGCAGCAGCGGCCGGATGATCAACTATCGGCAGTACGGAGTCGATTACAGCGAGCTCCCACCGGACCTGGAGAACATCAACGGCTTGCTGGAGGTGATGGGCCTGCAGCGGGCCAACACGCCCAAGGGTGTGGAGCTGAAGCAGCGCTTCACCGAGACGGTGGCGATGCGCAGCCTGATGCGCATGGCTCAGGAGTACGGGGGTAGTCCCAGAGAGGTGGCCGCAGCACTAGGGCGGCGGTTCAAAGAGATTGACCGACTGCCGGCTTCAGTGGTGCAGGTGGCCAAGGCGCGCTGGGATTCGGTGAGCCAGTACGCCGACAAGCTCGAGGAAGTGGCCAATGCCCTGGAGGTGGGGTCCCTGACCGACGAGATGCGTTTGCAGCTGGGGCACTCAGCCCAGTGGGCGCATTTCTTTGAGAACCTGGACAGCGCGGTGCGAACGCAGCTGGGCCGGGCCATGCGGGGGCTGCAGTTCGACTTCCGCGGCACCGAGATGGATCTGATCAGCCCTGATGCCAACCGGTCAAACCTGACGATGGCCGACATCAAGGGTGAAACCCTGCTGGGGCAGACGCTTGAGCATGTTGAGAAGGGTGACTTCCTGAAGCTGCGGCAGTTGGCGGCCGTCGCTCGCACAAACCGGCTGACGCGCACCAGCATGAATGGCTCGCGGATCATGGGGCAGATCGAACTGCTCAATAACTTCCGGCGCAACAACATGCTGCTATCGCCGGGTACGTGGCTGGCCCGCAACCCGGTCAGCGGCGCACTGGTGGCCTTTCACCACGGCATGGAAGACATCGTTGAAGGTGGCTTGAGGGCAGGGATGGCCGGTGGCCTGCGTGCTGCGGCCTTTGCCAACCGCGCCACCCTCGATGCGTGGCAGATGGCATGGAAGAACGCGAGCACCTTCCTGGGCACCGGCAAGGCGCGGATGGGACTGGACAACGCCATGGAGCTTGCGCCCGACTTGATCCAGAACGAAAAGCAGCAGATCGTTGATGCCCTCACCACCGGCTTTGCCCTGCTGCAAGACCTCTCCTATTGGCGCAACACCGTTGGGGCCGGCCCGGCGGTGACGCTGATGAACGTGCTCAACGCCGCCACCAGCCTGACGCTGGGCAAGCTGGGCGAACGGTTCCTGGGCGGCTGGAACGGCGGCTATCTACCCGCCTTCCGGCTGCTGGGGGCCGGTGACGAGATGATCCGCACCATGGCCTACGCCTGGAAGGTGAACCATGAGTCCTACCTGCGGGCCTTCGAGGAAGCCAAAGGCGTGATGGATGAAGCCACGGGCCGCCAATTGGGCTCCGACTGGGTGGCCAACCGGGCCGAGCAGATGGCCGAGAAGTCGATGTTTGACGGCTACATGAGCCAGGAAGATCTGGTGACGTTCCGCCGCGAGCGGGGCATCCCGATGGGTGATGAGCTGCCTGATGACGTGCTGCGGCTGCAGGCCTTCAACGAACTCAAGGGTGTGCCCCGGGCCGACACTGAGCTAGGCGCGATCGGGCTGCAGCGGGCAGCGAATGTCACCTTCACCAACACGATTAAGGACCCGATTATTCAGGGCTTGAACATGACCCGAGCAAATGCACTGGTGGCGTGGCAGATGCCGTTCTTCAAGACGCCGATCAGCGCCCTGCTGTGGAGCATCGACCGCACCGTAGTTCCATCGGTGGTGAAGGCCCTGGGGGCTCAGATGGAGAGCGCATCGCCAGAGGTGCTGGCCCAGGCCCGGGCCCAGGCGATCGTGTCGCTGGGCTTCTTCACCGCCGGCAGCGCCATGATCGCCAGTGGTGGCTTCACCGGTGGCGGCCCCTCCGATCCTGAGGAGTACGCCCGCTGGCGCAGGCTCAACACCCCCTACAGCTTCCAACTCAACGGTCAGGTAATCCCGGCCGCCCGGTTCCGCTTTGGTGGCATCGATCCAATCGACATCCTGGGGCTCTACGCCGACATCATACAACTGGTGATAAAGGAGGGCATCAGCGAGGGCGATGGCACCAAGGCCCTGCAGGGCCTGACCATGGCCATGGCGCGGATGTTAAACAACAAAGCCAGCCTGCTCAACACCACCACGATGCTAAACGCCATGACTCAGCCCGACCGGGCGGACATGGCCGACATCCTGGCCACCCAGATGGGCGGGATCATGCCGTTGTCGGGCCTGCTCTCGATGGTTGCTCGAGCTGACCGCGGCGCCCTGGAGGCTACCGACCGCCGCCGCTTCCTCACCAAGGATGAGAAGAAGGCGCTGGAGATGGACCCGATCTACGTGGACCACGTTGCCCCGGTGGCTGAGTTCCTGCAGAAGGTGGGCGAGAAAGCGGCCCGGCCGATCCCTGGCCTCAACCAGGTGCTCAAGGCTCCCACTCGATTCGACTGGCTGGGCAGCGAAATCAAGCGACCGTTTGGCATCCCCGCCGAGGCGGTGATCCCCTTTATGCCGGTGATTCAGCCGCAAGACAGCCTTTACCGGTGGCTGATTGATACAGGGGTGACGAGCAAACCCCGACCAGATGGACTTGTGGCGCTGCCCATCCCTGGCGGCGAGGGCGACGTTGGGCTGACCATGACCAACGCCGAGGAGACCTTCTACCGGGTGCAGATGCGCACCATCAAGGCCGACATCCCTGCTGCGCAGATGCTGGGCCGCGAGCCGTACATCCCCATCGATGGCTTTATTCAGGGCCGGGACATGGTTGGCGCTTTGCGTGCGCTAATGAACGCTCCTGGCTACCAGCAGCTGGTGTCCACCGATCCGATGGGACCAGACAGGCGGGTGAATAAGGCCAAGTTCGCCGAGCGCAGAGAAACCGAGCTCTACCAGCCCATTCAGGACATCATCAACTACTACGACAAGGCAGCGTTAATGCAGCTGCTGTCCAATGAAGACCCGGTGGCCCAGGGCTTTGCCAATCGCTACGGGGCAATGGTGCGATACCGCTCAACGCAGCTGCAGGAACGGATGGAAGCGCTTTCGGTGCTGGGGGTAGGCCGGCAGTAGCAAGGCCCATAACATGAGGTCTGCACCAGTGCATATCTTCCGTGCCCTACTCATACGCGCAGTACGCGGGCAACGGGTCCGCCACCACATTTTCGGTCCCGTTCCCGTACCTGCTGAAGGCGCACGTCAAGGTTTACCTAGGGCTGGCAATCGAAACCGGCGCCTACACCACGCTGCTGGCCGAGGGCACCGGTTACGCCTGGGTCAGTGACACCCAGGTGCAGGTAACTGCAGCGCCGGCGGCAGGGGTGCGGCTCACGGTGCGCAGGGAGACGCCTAACGGCTCTCAGGTAGTTGCATGGAACGACGGATCAAACCTGATCCAAGACGATCTGAACATTTCAGATCTGCAGAGCCTTTATGTGGTGCAGGAGTGGATTGATTTTGCAACTCGATCCAACCAAGTCAGCCAAGAGGCAATCGCCGAAGCGCTAGAGGCTGTCGCCACCGCTGACGCTGCATCTGCGGCGGCTGATGCGGCGCTTGCTGGGGTCGGAAGCGCCCTGCCTTACGCCCCGATTGCTACGGTCGCGGCAATTCCTGCCAGCCCAGCCGCGGGGGCACGGATCGAGATTGCCAATAGCACTGGGATCGAGAGCTTCTCCCCTCTCTCTGGCAGGCCTGCTGGGTTCGTTGGAAGCGCCCAGCTCAAAGTGCGGCTGTCTTATTCCGGCTCCAGCTGGGAATGGGTGGATTACATCGTTGGTGACCCTGATAGCCGCTACGTCAAGCAATCAGCCGATGGCGGCGGCGTCCCCCAAGTAGTTGCTGACGCAATCACAGGCGCGATTGACACCCATGAGTTGGATGCGAACGCCCACCCTCAATATGCGCTGGCGAAGATCCGGCATTCCAACTGCATCTACGTTGCGACCAGCGGCCACGACCTCAACAACACCGGCACGATCGACTCACCGCTGAAGACCCATGGCGCCGCTGCCGCGCTCGCCCTGCCAGGCGATGTGGTCTTCACCTCCCCCGGCACCTACGTGGAACCGGTCTTGCCGATCCGGTGGCGCCCCGATGTGACGCTGTTTGGCTCTGGCCTGCGCTCAACCGTCATTCAAGGCGCCACCGGCCTGGAGTTCACGGACATCTTCAAGGTCGATTCCGGGTTCTGGTGCTGGGGCTTTTCATTTGCAGGTCACCAAGCGGACGCCATGCGCCAGGCATGGGCCATCAGCTTCAACGGGCTGGCGGATAACACAGCTCGGGGCGCAATAAGCCCCGGCGCGTTCATCCTCAAGAGCCCGTACATTCAGAACTGCACCAGCATCACGGCAGAGGATGATGCCGGCACCGCTGGTTCCCAGTCCACCGGCAACACGGGCGGCGGCATCAAGGTTGATGGCAGTGCATGCGCTCTCAACTCCCCCATCCGTTCGATGGTGGTCGATAGCTACACCCAAGTGAATTTGGGTGGCCCTGGCTGTTTGGTCATCAACGACGGCTATGCGCAGCTCGTGTCGTTCTTCGGCACGTTCTGTGAGTATCACGTCCGCTGCGAGAGCGGCGGCCAGGTCAATCTCAGCGGCGGCGGCACCTCTGACTTCGGCATCTACGGCCTGATGGCCGATGGCTACAGCCCCAAGCCGCTCTACACCGGTGGGGCGCTGGCAGCCACCTATGGCGCAACGCGACTGCAAAAGGCCGTCACGATCGACACCACTACCGACACCTTCAGCTGCGTTGCTCACGGGCTGAGCGTTGGCAGCCAGGTGCGGTTTGAAGTGACGAATGGGGACTTCCCCACGGGGTTGGCAGCCACCCCCACCTCGCTGACCTCGTATCACGTAATCGCATCAGGGTTTACCGCCGATGCGTTCCGGGTGAGCGCGACGGCTGGTGGCGCTGCAATCAACATGACCGGCGCCGCCACCGGCACCTATCAGTTCATCCGCCAAGGAGCTACCCAGGTCGATGTAGTCGGCTTCTCGGCCAACAGGCTGGGCCGCCAGATCAAATACCCAAGCGCCGGCAGCACTGGCAGCGCCGGCAACCCGGTCACGATCACGGCTGTAAGCGGCTCCACCGCTGGCAGCGCCTTCACGGTGACCCTGGCAACCAGCACGATCATTCATGAGTATGTGGGCGGCGGCGCGGTGACGCTCGGGGGGATTAGCTACCCGATCACCAGCGCGACCTTCGACAACACCACAGGCGTAATGGTGCTGACGGCCACCGGCTACGCGCCAACAGTGGGCGATCAGGTCACGCTGGCGGGCCTGTCGTTCATCTGCTCAAGCGCATCCCGCCCCAACGCTGGGCAACTGATGTTCCCGCAGCTGGTGTTCCCGAGGAACGCCAGCACGGGCGCCGCAGAGGCCAAGACATTCAGCTACATCCGCGCCAGCGACACCACGCTCACCTACAACGAGACCGCATTACCCAGCGGCCCTGAGCACGAATACGTGAGCGGCGGGACCGCTGTGATCGGTGGGATCGACTACGGGGTGGCCAATGCCGTCTACAACAAAACCACCGGCGTGGTCACGCTGACCACCAAGACGACCCTCCCTGCGGGCAATGGAAATGTCCTGGTCGGGGGGCTGACGTTCATCTGCCCCACCAGCGCCTACGTGGTCACCAGCAGCACGCCGATCAGTGGCGGCTACCGGGTTGAATTTTTCTCTGACACCAACGGCGGGCTGAAAGACCCAATCGCTGCGGGGCAGCGGCTGGACTTCCGCAACCGGTCGCAGGTTTCGGCGCCCTCTCATACGTTTGAGTTTGTGGGCAGCGGCACCAACTATGACGCCCTTCCGTGGAATGGCGGCGTACCAATCCCTGCAAATGAGATCGTTGAGAGCAACAATGGCCGCGTCTATAGCTCCAACACCAAC
>Ga0247832_1002925_pt1 | contig 24617 bp, 21 predicted proteins | sample LaCruzMarch2015__10_FD_192407 | JGI IMG/M metagenome (GOLD analysis project Ga0247832, IMG submission 192407) | Freshwater microbial communities from meromictic Lake La Cruz, Castile-La Mancha, Spain - LaCruzMarch2015_4m | ecosystem: Environmental > Aquatic > Freshwater > Lake | place: Spain... | reverse complement strand
TCGGTCAACTCACCCAAGCACTCGCCCACCAACCGCCCGCCTTGCAGCGCAGCTTGCGCCTGAGACAGCCCCGAGGCCATCAAACGTTCGCGCAATTGACCGATGCGCGCATCCCCCGTGCCGCGTGCCGTGTGCACCACCACACTGTGCCCGCTGCGCCAAGCCGAGACGATCGCTTGGGCCATGTCCGCCAAGGCCTGCTCGCGCTGCGACAGCCATGCACAAACATCCAAAGCCACCTCGGCAAAGCCCGCCTGCACAGCCACGTCGACTTGCTGCGCGCTCAAGGCCGAAGCACTGGCCGACACCACCAAAACCTGGGGAACAGCCGCAAACCCTTCAAAAGGCGCTGCTTGAGCGGGCCATGGCGTGAGCGAGTCCGATCGCCACCATTGCGTCAAGGCGTACTCCAGCCCCGAGGAGCCCACCGCAAACATCGGCCTTGGGCTCAACGCTGACAAACGCGCCAAATGCCGCCCGGTAGCTGTCAGGTGTTCCGGCCGGGTGCCATCGAACAGCAAAGCCTCGCAAGACGACGCCAGCAAGGCATCTACCTCGGCATTCTGCTGCCCCTCGGGCCGCTCAAAGACGGGCAGCGTGACACCCGCCACCGATTGGCGCGTTTGCATGGACAGATGTCTGGCCAGGTCAGACTCGGTCATGGGCGTCACAGGGTGCACACGCATGATGGGATGGCGGTCGATTCGGTGCACCTGGCCGTCCGTTGCCGAACGCGCAAACAAGTGCCCAAAAGCGCAATAACGGCCCAAGGCCGGGTTGGCAGCCACCACCGGAATCACCCCGTGGCCAAAGGTCTGGCGCGCCAAATCCATCACATGCCCGATGCTGCCCACATCGGGATGGCTGTCAAAAGTTGAGCACACCTTGTAATGCACCAAGGGCACCGGCAACTGGGCCAAAGCGGCCAAAACAGGCGGCAACTGTTCGTCCATTTCAGCCGGGCTCATGGCACGGCTGTGACCGGCAACGCCCACGGCGTCAAACGGCCCCAAGGCCTCGAGCAAGGCCGCACTGGGCACCTGCAAAAACAAGGCGCAGCGAAGCCCTGCAAAGGTCAGCACCTCCAGTGCATCGGTTGAGCCTGTGAAATCGTCGCCATAAAAAGCCAGCCGCATGGCACTTGCGGGTGTGGGTGCGGGTGTTGGTTCAGTCATGGGTCGTCAGCTCACCCAAAATGCGACAAGGCCCTGGCCAAAGCGCTGTGGCTGACGGCGGCCTGCTGCAGGTCCACACCCGCAACGGCCGCCTCCCAAGCCTCACGCATGCTTTGCACCCCGGCGGCGGTGCCGTCTGGGTGGCCAATGATGCCCCCGCCAGCCAAATGCATCAGGTCGCAAGAGGCCAGCTGCCGGTAAATTTCAGGGGCCAAACCAGCCCACTGGCCCGAAGAAAAAACAGGCATCAAGGGCAACAAGCCCGCAAAAGGACGCAAGCAGTCCTGCGCATTGGCAAACACCGACGCATCGGGCTCCCAAAATTTGCTGCTGGGCCCATTCACATGCAAATGGTCCACCCCTGCCAGCCGCCACAACTTTTGGTAGGCCGCAAATGAAAACCCCAAGCCGGGGTGGCGCGTCAAGGCCCCCCATCCATTGCGGTGGCCATGAATGGGCAAAGCGGTGTTCTTGCGCAAATGCTCGACCCCGGCAAAACCCACCCAATTCACACTGACCATGACACACGTACCACCGGCAGCCGCCACGGCGTCGCTTTGGCGCAGCATGTCGTCGATGGAGCCCGACACGTTGAAGGCATACATGGGCATGCGCCCCAAGCGATCGGCATGGCGATGTAGCACCGGCATCACCGCAGCCAGCCGCTCAGCAAACGGCTCGTACGGCGCATTGGCCATCAATTCATCGTCCTTGATGAAATCAATCCCCGCAGCGCACAGCGAATCCACCAACTGCGCCGTTTGCTCGGCACTCAAGCCAATGCTGGGCTTGACAATCGTGCCCACCAAGGGACGCCCGTGCACGCCCGCCAACTGCCGCGTGCCCTCGATGCCAAACGCCGGCCCCTGAAACTCGGCAGCATAGGCAGGCGACAAATCCAGATCGAGCAAGCGCAAAGCCGTGACTTCCCCGAGCTCAAACAAATTGCCTGCCACCGTGGCCAAGAGCGAAGACAAATTGGCCCCGACGTTGTCCACCGGAAACGCAATCTCGATTTCGGCCCGCTCAAAAGGCCCAACCAGCCCCTGGCGCTGCAGCACAGCACTGTGCAGCGTGGGCTGCGCGCTGGCCGTCATCGGCAGCACACGGGTGACCCGGGCACGCGAGCGCTCTTTCAATTGGGCAGTTTCGCCTGGCAAGGTGACGAAGGTGCCACTGGATTGCTCCCCAGCAATGATTTCGGCCACTTTGTCGGAGGGCACCGTGCTTTCAACGAAATACCGGGCTGTGAATTCGGAACGCGCACCAGGCTGGCTCATGGATCAAGTCTGCTAATTAGGAAGAAGCCAGCATCGTATGACGCTTGATGGCCCACCACAAGGCAAAACCGTTCAGAAAAACGCCATCGTGCGCACTTCGATGCTTTCGCGTTTCAGGGCATCGGGCGCAGTATCCGGGTGTTCAAAAGCCGAATGTCCCATGAAGCGACAACGGCCATCGGTGGCCGAGTCATAGGTTTTGAGAATCAAAGCGTGTTGGGCCTCCATGAATGGAAAGAACATCCAGCGGTGTTTGGGCGAATGCCGCATGACGTAAATTTCACCCGTTCTGTCCAGGTACTTGAGCTCCATGCGCAGCATGTCGCCTTCGTCGTGTGTCGAGGCATCACACATGGCCAAGGGCAACTCCTCAACACGTTGGTACAGCGGCTTCCACACGTTGTAAAAAGCCACCCGGCCTTGCAGCAATTGCGGGGCTTCATCGGGCAAGATGTCGTGAACCCTTTGCGGCCCACTCTTGACCGTGTAGTCGCTATGGACCAACAAGACGGCGGGCCTTTGGACTTCGGTCTGCTGCTTCAGATCGGCAGGCAAGCGCTGCCGGATGGTGTGGTCAAAAACTTCCACCCGCTTGGCCCCCGTGTGGGTCTTCACAAAATCCACCACCTGCTGATAGAACACCTGCTTGACCTGCGCTTCATCGCCAAAGTCTTTGAAGGAGGGGTCAAAGTCATGCAACTCAAAACCCTCTTTGTCCAAACGAATGTCATGTCGCAAAGGCCAAGCATCGTGAATGGCCATTTCGTGCACGTCCGTCCCGGGCGGATTGATCTTCACGCTCGGGTCCGGCTCGTAAAAATAATAGTCCGGTGGTTGGCCGTTGTCCTCTGAGTAATTCAGAGTCGCGCGGACGGCGTGCAAATCGGTCATGGCGGATGTCAATTCGTTTTTTGGGTGGTGAAGCCTTCGTACACCATGGTGTTTTGCCAGCAAGGCAAGGCCTCAATGTCTTGCAGCAGCCAGCGTGTCAGATTTTTGTGGGGACCCAAAGGCAACTTTTGCCACCCGTGCAAATGCAAGGGGGCAGCCAAGGCGATGTCCGCAATGGTGACTTGGTCACCACACACCCAGCGGCTGGATGCCAGGCGTTTGTCCAAAATACCCGCCAGCTTGTGGAACTGAGCCTCCTGCGCCGCCAGAACTTCCGGGTCAGGCGCGCCGCCCAGCAATGGCTTGACGCAGTTCTCCACCAGGAAAACATAACAGCTGGGAAACCAGCTTGAAGACTCCCAAAGCAACCAGCGGTTGATGTCGGCACGGGTTTTCAATTCCCGGGGATAAGACGATGCATGGCCAATTTTTTCTGCCGCGTACTGCAAGATGGCGTTGGACTCCCAGAGCTCCAAATCGCCGTCCACCATGGCAGGCAAGGATGCATTGGGGTTCAGACTGATAAAGGGTTCCAGTTTTTGTTCTCCCTTGAAGTAGTCAACGTGCACCAACTCGTAGGGGGCACCCATCAGCTGCAATCCAGCCAGCACTTTTTTGCAATTGACGGTGATCGGGTCTGCGTGAATTTTCATGTTGTCTCCGTGGTTTGTATGGTTTCATGAACAATCGCCTGGCCAGTTTAAAAATTGACCCGCGTCAAAACAACTGCTTTAATGCAAATCGATTGTTTATGAATCACGAACAGTGAGCTCGACCGAACGGCAGCTACGCCCCATCTCCACCGACATGCTGGCCGCCTTCCTGAAGGTGGCGGAATGTCGCAGCGTCAGTCAGGCCGCCGTTTCTTTGGACGTGGCCAAAAGCCTGATCAGCAAGCGCATCGCACAACTGGAAGAGCGCCTGGAAACCACGCTGTTCAGCAGAAGCACCCGAAAGGTCGCGCTGACGCCAGCTGGAGAAACCTATGTGGACTATGCAAAAAGGGCTCTGGCCGAAGTGTCTGACGGCATGGAACGCGTGCGCTCGCTGCGAACCGAGCTGAGTGGCAATTTGCGATTGACCGCACCGGTTTCCTGGGGGCAGCAGGTTTTGGCCAAGCACCTGCCTGAATTTCTCAAGATGCACCCCAATCTGGAGATCGACCTCATGTTGAACGACCGCATGATGGACATGGCCGCCGAGCGCATCGACGTCGCTTTGCGTTGGTCAAGCCATTCGAGTCATGAGCGCCACGGCACCCCCCTGACTGAAATTAAATGGTTTTTGACTGCCGCCCCCGCTTACATCGCCCAACACGGCCTGCCCTCCGAACCCGTCGAACTGAACGATCACGCTTGCGTGTATTACCGTCGCGACAACACCGACGACCATTGGACCTTGCACCACAACCTGGCCGCAAGTCCGAGCGACCCTCGCCATGTGGAAGTCAAAGTGAATGGGCGATACCGCGTTGACAATCCTGAAGCCGTGTTGGAATCCGCAATACTAGGCATGGGCATCGCCCTCTTGCCAGACTACCTGTGCGTCCCAGCCATCGAAAAAGGCAGCTTGGTCAAAGTGCTGGCACCTTGGACCCCGCAAACCAAGTTCGGCACCCACATCGTTGCCCTGTGTCCACCCGAGCGAAAAAAGATCTCTCGGAATCAGGCCCTGATCGATTACCTGCAACGCACCATGTCCCAAGACAGTTGATGCAAACGTCAAATTGCACCTGACGACCGATTCAGACCGATCAGGTGGCTTATTGGCACTTTTTTCAGTCAGTGACCCCACCCAGACTTTTGAGCACACCCAGCCACAAGGCGTCGCGCAATTGGTAGGGTCGTGGCTCTTGTTGGCCGCTGGGCTGGTCATTGACCGAGGTCTGCACCAAGACAATGCCCGATTTGGGCTGCACCATGATGAGCTGACCATGGATGCCCTGCAATGCAAATGTGCGCTCTTTGAAAGGTGCAATCCAGGTTTGGTAGCCGTAGCCCATACCCGGCGTCGCGTAGCGTGGCCGAAATGCTCCCGGTTGGCGTGTCGCATCCGTCGCATCCAGCAGGTAATCGCGGGGGATGATCTGAACATCACCCCTGAGGCCATCGTTGGCCAGCAACACACCAAAGCGTGCGTAGTCGCGCAAAGTGGCATTGAAGCTTGCGCCAGTGCCCTCGCCTTGGTCTGCACCTGCCAGCAACCAACGCGCCTCGGCTTGTGCGCCCATGGGTTTCCACAACCAATCTTCGGTCATCTGGGTGATGCTCATGCCTGCGGCCCGACTCAAGACCCTGCCCAAAATTTCTGTTTCGATGGTGGCGTATTTGAAGCGCCTGCCCTGCTCTGCTTCTCGGGTGGTCTTGGTGTTGAGATATTCCACGATCTTTTCGGGCCGCATGCGGTTCTCAGGTGAATACAAGACGCGGCCCCAAAGCCAAATGTCGTCGTCGGGCGTCCAGGTGTAGAGCTCTCGGAAAGGCACGCCAGACGACATGCGCAACAAGTTGCGGATAGTGGTTTGGCCGTATGCGGAGGGCGCAATTTCAGGCCAGTAGTCGGCCGCTTTGTCGTCCAGTGAGCGAATCAGGCCTTTGCCATGTGCAATGCCCACCAGCATGGCCGTGAAGGTTTTGGCCATGGAAAAGGACCGAAATCGCATATCGGGCTGTCGGCCGTATTGGTAGCGTTCGGCCACCACACGGCCATCCTTGATCACCATCAGGCCCGTGGTTTTGGTGTCGGCCATGAAATCGTCCAAGGTCTTGCTGAATAAGCCCCAGCGGTAGCTGATGGCGGGTGCGTCTTGCCAACGCGGCAATGGCATGGGGTCGCCAGAAGGACTCACGACAGAGCTGGGCGCGATTTTTTCATTGGCAGACCAAGTGCCCACCCGGCACTCAGGCCGGGTCAAGGCTTGGGCACAAACCGGGTAACCTTGTTTCATGCCCAAACGCTCGGCATCTGGACCATCCGGGCGCATCAAAGCGGTCTCGGCCCCGGCTCCAAAATGCATCGCGAGGCAGCCAACAAAGACCAAGGATATGGCCCATTTAGAGGGGGAAAAAATCATAAATTCTCCAAAAGGCGTCTGGTGATCCAATGAAACATTTCACGAAAAGCTTATCAGACGCTTTGATACCGCCAGCAGCATACGGCTTCGGACAAACCACCATGCACCACGCCCTGCGCAGGCGCTAAACTGTTTTGACTGTATGGCCCAGCCCCCCAACACCCGCCGAGGAGCCCATGAGCGAACTTGAACAATTTTTGGCCAGCCGCGATGCTTTGCTGACCCACCGCACCGACTACGAAGCTGCCGTGGAGGCGTTTCGCTGGCCTGTTTTGACGCATTTTAATTGGGGGCTGGATTACTTTGACAGCATTGCACGGGACAACTCCGCCCCGGCTTTGCACATTGTGGAGGCCTCGGGCGAGCAGTTTCGCCTGAGCTACGCAGAGCTGTCGCAACGCTCCAACCAAGTGGCCAACTGGTTGGTGGCCCTGGGCGCGCGCAAGGGCGACCGGATTTTGCTGATGATGGGCAACGAAGTGCCCTTGTGGGAGACCATGCTGGCGGCGATCAAGCTGGGCGTGGTGCTGATTCCCGCGACCACGCTGCTGTCGGGCGATGATTTGCAAGACCGCCTTGAGCGCGGGCGGGTCAAGTGCATCATCACCAACGCGGGGGGCATGGCCAAGGTGCTGGATTTGCCCAGCGCCGTGACCCACGGGCTGACTTTGGTGAGCGTGTCAGGCGGCGCGGGCTTGCCTGCGGGTTGGCAAGATTACGCGCTGTCGCACCAAGCCAGCACCGCCTTCATCCAGCCCGAGCCGACGCGGGTGACCGATCCTTTGCTGGAATATTTCACCTCGGGCACCACGGCCAAACCCAAGCTGGTGCAACACACCCAGCAAAGTTACCCGGTGGGGCATTTGTCTACCTTGTATTGGCTGGGCCTGCAAAAAGGCGATGTGCACTGGACCATCAGCTCGCCAGGTTGGGCCAAGCACGCCTGGAGTTGCTTTTTTGCGCCACTCAACGCCCAAGCCTGCGTGTTCATTTACAACTACGCGCGCTTCAATGGGCCAGACATTCTGGGCACGCTGGTGCAGCATCAGGTCAACACCTTGTGCGCACCGCCCACGGTGTGGCGCATGCTGATTCAAGAAGACCTGAAAGCCTGGCCCGTGCAGTTGCGCGAGCTGATTTCTGCGGGCGAGCCGCTCAACCCCGAGGTCATCGATCAGGTGCGCGCCGCTTGGCAAATCACCATCCGCGACGGTTATGGCCAAACCGAGACCACGGCCCAGATTGGCAACCCGCCGGGTGCGCCCTTGAAGGCAGGCTCGATGGGGCGGCCTTTGCCCGGCTACCGGATGGTGCTGCTGAACGCCGATGGCGAAAGCGCCGACGAGGGCGAGATTTGCATCGACCTGGCACACCGCCCCACGGCGTTGATGAACGGCTATGCCGACGACGCCGACAAAACCGCCGAGGCCATGCGCGATGGGTACTACCACACGGGTGACGTGGGCCAGCGCGACGAGCAGGGTTACATCACTTATGTGGGCCGGGCCGACGATGTGTTCAAGTCTTCGGGCTACCGCATCAGCCCCTTCGAGCTGGAAAGCGCGCTGATCGAACACCCGGCCGTGGCCGAGGCGGCGGTGGTGCCCGCGCCCGACCCGGTGCGCGGCTTGGTGCCCAAGGCTTATGTGATTTTGGCCCCGGGCTACACGCCGGATGCGGCCACGGCGGGTGCGATTTTCAAATTTTTGCGGGAGCGGGTTTCGGCCTACAAATTGGTCCGTCGCATCGAGTTCAGCGACTTGCCCAAGACCATTTCGGGCAAGATCCGCCGCGTGGATTTGCGCAACCAGGAAAATGCGCGTGCAGCCCAAGGCGGCCACCATGCGGGCGAGTTCCGAGAAGAAAACCCATGAGGCTCGCATGATGAAATGGATCCTTGCATGGCTGATGGCCGTCCTGCTGCTGCCCACGGCCTTTGCCCAGCGCCTGTACGACGGCAGCGGTCGGCAGATTGGACGGGTGGATGCCGAGCGGATTTACAACGCTTCGGGTCAGCAAATCGGGCGCATCGACGGCGAGCGCGTGTATGACGCGTCAGGGCGGCAGTTGGGGCGCAACGATGGCACCCGGGTGTACAGCGCCTCGGGCTCGGCCATGGGCCGCATCGATGGCGACCGGCTCTTCGACGGCTCTGGCCGCCAGATTGGGCGCGCCGATGGGCTGCGGCGCATGCAAGTGATCGTGTTTTTTTATTTCTTCATGTGAGAGGGCCACCATGACCGTTCGTGAAATTCTCAAGATGGGCGATGCCCGACTGCTGCGCATGGCCGAGCCGGTGCAAACCTTTGACACGCCCGAGCTGCACGCCTTGATCGCCGACTTGCACGACACCATGGCAGCCGTGAACGGCGCAGGCCTGGCCTCCCCGCAAATTGGCGTGAACTTGCAATTGGTGATTTTTGGCAGCACGGCGGTGAACCCGCGCTACCCGGGCCGCCCGCTGGTCCCGCGCACGGTGCTGCTCAACCCGGACATCACGCCGCTGGGGACCGAGGAAGAAGAAGATTGGGAAGGCTGTTTGTCGGTGCCGGGCTTGCGCGGTGTGGTGCCACGCTGGTCGCGCATCCGCTACACCGGCTTTGATGAAAAAGGCACACCCATCGACCGCACCGTAGACGGGTTTCATGCCCGCGTGGTGCAACACGAATGCGACCACCTGATCGGCAAGCTCTACCCCATGCGGGTGCGCAACTTCAGCCGCTTTGGTTTCACCGAGGTGCTGTTTCCAGACATCAGCGCGGCAGAGGACGATTGAGCCAACACTCAAAGCCTGTTATCAAAAAAGCCCGTGGTCTCAAGCCCAAACTCATCCTGGCTGACGCAAAGGTTTGAGCAAGTCACTCAAGCCGTTGTGGTCGATCTCCTGCATGAGCTGCAGCAGTTGACCGATTTCACCCTTGGGGAAACCCTCGCGCGCAAACCAGTTGAGGTAGTTGCCAGGCAAATCAGCGATCAACATGCCTTTGTGTTTGCCATAGGGCATGGGCGTGTTGACCAGTTTCATCAGGTCTTCGGGTTTCATGCGCGAGCCTTTCAGTTTTATCCACTCAGGTTTCGCCCCATAACCATTGACGCACTCGCGCATGGAAAGCTTCTGGTTTGGACACCATGACCCAATGCCCACAAGGCAAGCCCAGCACCGCACTGCCGGGTGCGCTGGCCACTTGCGTCAACCATTGGGACGAATGGAACATGAAGGGCTTGCGCTCGCCGTAAACAAACAAAAGCGGCATGGGCAAATGGATTGGTGCCGCCCGCTTGAAGCCGCCTGCCGTGCTGAACCACTGCATGGCATAGGGGTAATTCATCTTGTGGGTGATCGAGGCAGGGTCAGAGGGGCAGCGCAGCCAGCGGGCCATGGCGCGGGTCATGCGGGTGCCCAAGTTACCGCCCAGCTTCCAGGCCAAGGCCAGCCACACTTGGTAGCCCATGACGGACAGCTTTTCCTTCCAACCCCATTCTCGAAGCAGGGCACCCGAGTTGTGGTCCCCCACATCCACCGCCACCACACGGGCCACGCGCTCTGGGTGGCGCATCGCAAATTCGTAGCCAAAAATGCAGCCCCAGTCGTGCAACATCAGGGTCACGGGTTGGTCGGGGCTGATGCGGTCCACCACTTGGCGCAGCAGCTGGCACATGTCGTCCAAGCTGGTCGCAGCAGGGCCAGTTTCAAATCCAGGCAGTGTCAGGCGGGCGCAGATTGCGCGGTCTTGCAGTGCGGCCACGGTGCCGTCCCACAATTCGCGGGTGTCGGGCCAGCCATGCAGCATGAGGATGACTTCGTCGCCCTGTCCTTGCAGCCTGACTTCGGTGCCGTTGACGTCGATGCACAGTTCGTTGTTCATTGGGTTTCAGCGTTGGACGTCGCCCAAGGTTTTGGGCGTCGGTTTGCGGGGCGCGTGGGCTGATCGCCCATGGTGTTTTTTTAGGAGCCCAACCCTGTGGGCGATTGCATCACAAGACACACATCAATCGCCCACGGGGTGGGCTCCTACAAGACAAGGATCACAGCGCCTTGGCCAAGCGCGCAACGCCTTCGAGGATCTTGTCTTCGCCCACGGTGGCAAAGCTTAGGCGGAAGGTGGCGTTGTCGGGGTTAGCACAGAAAAACGGTGTGCCCGGCACAAAGGCCACGCCTTGCGCGATGGCGCTTTTAGCGAACACATTGCCATCATTGACCTTGCCGCCTTCGCCTGTGAGGCGCGCCCAAACAAACAAACCGCCTTGCGGCTGCACAAACTCGACCGCATCGCCCAGTTCGCGGCGCAAAGCGTCGCCCATGGTCTGGGCGCGCTGGGCGTACACGCTGCGCACTTTGTCCAGCGTGGCGGGCATTCGACCGGCTTTGAGGTATTGCGCAGCCGTGGCTTGGGCAAAGGTGCTGGTGTGGGCATCGCTGAACTGTTTGCACATGGTGGCGCGGGCCAGTAATTCGGCCGGGGCCACCATCCAGCCCACACGCAGGCCGGGCGACAACACCTTGGACAGCGAGCCGCAATGCACCAGCAGCTCGCGGCTGCCGGGCACCGATGCGCTCATGGCCAGCAAACTGGGTGGTGGGGCTTCGCCAAAGTACAAATCACCATAGGGGTCGTCTTCGACGATGAGGGTCTGGTGTTTGACCGCCATCTGAAGCACCTGCTTGCGGCGCTCGGCGCTGAGCAAGGCACCGCTGGGGTTGCCGAAGGTGGGGATCAGGTACACAAACTTGGGCTTGTGCTCGGCGATCAGCTTTTCCAGCTCGTCGGTTTTCACGCCGTGGCCGTCCACCGGGGCGCTGATGAGCTCGGCCCCATAAAGGCGAAAGCACTGGATGGTGGCCAAAAAAGTCGGGCCTTCCACGATCACCTTGTCGCCGAGGCTGATCATGGTTTTGCCGATCAAGTCCAGACCTTGCTGGCTGCCCGTGGTCACTATCAATTGCTCGGCCGTGACGTCTTTCGCCCCTTTTTGGCCCATGAAGTGCACCAGTTGCTCGCGCAGCGGGCCAAATCCTTCGGTCGCGCCATACTGCAGGGCCGCGCCGGGGTCTTGGCTCAGCGCGGCGTTGCTGGCTTCGCGGATGCCCTCCACGTCAAACATGGCGCTGTCAGGAAAACCGCCTGCAAAGCTGATGATGCCGGGTTTGCCCAAGAGCTTGAACAGCTCGCGGATGGCGGAGGTTTCGACGTTGTTCAGGCGGTCGGCAAATTGCAAAGGCATGGTGTATCTTCCCGTGTTGACTTGGTCGTCATTTTGCCAACTTCTGGACACCCCATGAAACCCGCACAGATCGAATCCTTCTTTGCCACTCTACAAGCGGCCAACCCGTTGCCCGTGACGGAGTTGGAATACACCAGCGTGTTCGAGCTGCTGGCCGCTGTGCTGCTGTCGGCCCAAGCCACCGACGTGGGCGTGAACAAGGCCACTCGCCGCCTGTTTCCGGTGGCAGGTACGCCACAAAAAATCCTGGCGCTGGGCCTCGCAGGACTGGAGGACCACATCAAGACCATTGGCCTGTTCCGCAGCAAAGCCAAGCACCTGATGGAAACCTGCCGCATTTTGGTGGAGCAGCATGGCGGCCAAGTGCCCCGCACGCGTGAAGCCCTAGAAGCCCTGCCCGGCGTGGGCCGCAAAACGGCCAATGTGGTGCTCAACTCCGCTTTTGGTGAGCCCACCATGGCCGTCGACACCCACATTTTTCGCATGGGCAACCGCACGGGCCTCGCCCCGGGCAAAACGCCTTTGGCGGTGGAGCTCAAGTTACTCAAACGCATTCCAGCAAAGTATTTGGTGGATGCCCACCACTGGCTAATCCTGCACGGTCGCTATGTTTGCCAAGCGCGCAAACCGATGTGCGGAAAGTGCGCAGTCGCGGCTTTTTGTGACTTCAAACCCAAGACGGCTTGACCCCCATCGGGCCCGTCCTTGGGCAAGGGTGCACCCTACAATCCCCACCCATGACTGAAAACGCTCCCATCGACAGCCCCAAGCCCAAAGGTATCCCGGCTGACGTGCCATTTTTGCGCACCGTCAAAAGTTATGTGCTGCGCGCCGGCCGCACCACCATTGGCCAGGCCAAAGCCTATGAGCTGTATGGCCCTGCCAATTTGCTCCCCTACGCTCCCCAGGCCCTGGACGCCAGCGCCGCGTTTGGCCGTAAGGCCCCGCTGATTCTTGAAATCGGCTTTGGCATGGGCGAAGCCACGGCCCACATCGCCCGGGTTCGGCCCGATGACAATTTTCTGTGCTGCGAGGTGCACGAGGCCGGGGTTGGTGCCCTGCTCAAACGCATTGGAGAGCAAGACCTGCACAACATCCGCATACTGCGTCACGACGCGGTCGAGGTCATTGACCACATGCTCCGTCCGGGCGCGCTGGACGGCGTGCACATTTTTTTCCCGGACCCTTGGCACAAAACCAAGCACCACAAACGCCGCTTGATACAGCCTGAACTGGTGAACAAGTTGGCCCAGCGCCTCAAACCGGGCGGCTACCTGCATTGCGCCACAGACTGGCAACCCTACGCCCAGCAGATGATGGAAGTCATCAGCGCCGAGCCCTTGCTGGTCAACACCAGCGATGCAATGGGGGGCTATGCCACCAAGCCCGACTACCGGCCGCTGACCAAGTTTGAAAACCGGGGCCTGAAACTCGGCCACGGCGTGTGGGACCTGGTGTTCCGCCGGGTCTGACATGAGCGAATACGGGCACGCGGCCCCGTTGCCACTGCGAGGCATTCAATTGCCCATGCGCAATGGCGTGAGCGCCAGCGTGGTTTCGGTTCCTCAGGGCGCGCCGCACCTGCTCGATTTTTTGGCCCAACGCATGCCCAGTATTTCGCGCAACGAATGGGCTGAACGCTTGACGCAAGGCTTGGTGCTGCACGAAGACGGTCAAGCGGCCCTGCCCCACCAAAGTTGCCAGCCGGGCCTGCGCCTGTATTACTACCGGCATCTGGCCGACGAGCCCGTGCTGCCGTTTCAGGCACAGGTCCTGTTTGAAGACGAGCATTTGCTGGTGGTCGACAAACCGCACTTCATGCCCGTCACGCCCACGGGTCGCTACGTGCAACAAAGCCTGTTGGTGCAGCTCAAGCGCCAAACGGGCTGCGCCGATTTGGTGCCACTGCACCGCATCGACCGGGAAACCGCGGGTCTGGTGTTGTTCGGCAAACGCCTGCTCGAGCGCGACGCTTACCACGCCCTCTTTCGGGATCACCAGATCCACAAGACCTATCACGCTGTGGCGGCGCATTCACCGCACCTGCAGCTGCCGCTGGTACGCACCAGCCGCTTGGTGCCGGGCGAGCCGTTTTTCAGAAGCCAAGAGGTGCCAGGGCCCGCAAACAGCGAAACCCGCGTCGCTTTGCTGCACACCGATGGCCAGCGGGCGCTCTATGGGCTGGAGCCCATCAGTGGCAAGCGTCACCAGCTGCGGGTGCACATGAACGCCTTGGGCATTCCGATCGATGGCGACCAGTTTTATCCCACCGTCTTGCGTGGCCCGGATGCACCCGAAGACTTCAGCCAGCCCCTGCAATTGCTGGCCCAGTCGGTGCGATTCACCGATCCGATCACCGATCAAATCCGCGAGTGGACCAGCGGGCTGCGTTTGACACTCAGTCCGCCATAAGACGTCTGGGCTCGGTGGCTCAGCTTGGCAACAAGCTCGCCAGCAACTGGCTCAGGTGCACGGCCTCGCGCTGAGCACCGTCCTGAATTTGGTGGCGGCAGCTGGTGCCGTCGGCCACCACGATCGCGTTGGGTTGGGCGCGCACGGCAGGCAACAAGCTCAGCTCGGCCATCTGCATGGACACCTCGTAGTGCTTGGCCTCGTATCCAAAACTGCCGGCCATGCCACAGCAACTGCTCTCGATGAGTTGCGGTTTGGCACCCGGAATCCAGCGCAAGACCTCCATCACGGGGGACACTGCGTCAAAGGCTTTTTGGTGGCAATGGCCGTGCAGCAAGACCGGGCGGTCCACCGTCGCAATTTGCGCTTTCAGAGCGTCCAGGTGTCCTGTTTGGGCTTCGCGGGCCAAAAACTCTTCAAACAACAAGGCCTGCTGGGCGATCTTTTGCGCGCCCTCGCCCAAACCCATCACCAGCAACTCGTCGCGCAAGGTCAGCAAGCATGAAGGCTCCAAGCCCACGATGGACAGCCCTTTTTCGGCAAAAGGCAGCAGGCTTTGCACCACTTCGCGGGCTTTGTCGCGGGCTTTGTCTACCATGCCGCTGGCCAAGTAGGTTCGGCCGCAGCACAGGTGTGCGCCATAGTCCTGCAGCTTGGTGGCCACATGCACGGTGTAACCCGCCGCCTGCAGCACCTTCACGGCCGCATGCGCGTTGGCCGATTCCAAGTAGCCGTTGAAGGTGTCCACAAACAAGACCACCCCACGCGCCGCTGCCAACACCTCGGCACGGCTGGCCGTGCGGGACACCGAAGTGGCGCTGGCGTTGAAAAAGTGTCGCGTCTGCCACTCGGGCAAGCTGCGCTTGGCCGACAGGCCCAATAGCTTCTCTGTCAAAGCGGCCAGCAAGGGCAATCGATTGCGCAGGTTCAAAACTGGGGCCAGGCGCGCCGCCCAGCGGGCGTAATCGGGCAAATAGGCCACCAACTTGTCTTGCAGCGTGTGGCCGTTCTTGGCCTTGTAGTGCTGCAAAAACTCGACCTTCATCTTGGCCATGTCCACCCCGGTGGGGCAATCGCGCTTGCAGCCTTTGCAGCCCACGCACAAGTCCATCGCGTCGTGCACCGCCTGGCTGCTCAGCGCGTCCTCGCCCGCCAAGCCCTCGATCTGTCCGCTCAATGCCAGGCGCAAGGTGTTGGCGCGGCCCCGCGTGAGGTGCTGCTCATCGCGGGTCACACGGTAGCTGGGGCACATGGTCCCTGCGTCGAACTTGCGGCAGTGCCCGTTGTTGTTGCACATCTCCACCGCCTTGGCCAGGCCTTGGGCCGGGTCGCCTCCAGTGCCAGGCGCACTGGTTTGTTCGGTCACAGGGTTGTTTTGTACATCCCAGGCACGCCAATCCAAAGCGGTTTGGATGGGCACCACCTTGTAGGTGGGCGAATAGCGCATCAGTGTGGTGTCGTCCATCTTGGGCGGGTTGACGATGCGCTGGGGCGACAGCATTTGACTGGGGTCCATGTGTTGCTTGATGGCGGCAAAGGCCTCGCTGATGCGTGGGCCAAACTGCCAGCCAATCCACTCGCCCCGACACAGCCCGTCTCCGTGCTCACCGCTGAATGCGCCTTTGTAATGACGCACCAAGGCGCTGGCCTCTTCGGCAATGGCGCGCATTTTGCTGGCGCCATCGCGGCGCATGTCCAAGATAGGCCGCACATGCAAAGTGCCCACCGAAGCGTGGGCGTACCAGGTGCCCCGGCTGCCGTATTTGCGAAACACCCCGGTCAGGGCCTCGGTGTACTCGGCCAGACTTTCCAGCGGCACCGCGCAGTCCTCGATGAAACTCACCGGCTTGCCGTCGCCGCGCAGGCTCATCATGATGTTCAAGCCCGCCTTGCGCACTTCCCACAGGTTTTTCTGCGGGGCATCGTCCACCTTCTCAACCACACTGCCGGGCAGGCCCAAGTCGCCCATCAGTTCCACCAGCTCTTTGATCTTGTGCGCGATGTCGCCTTTGCTGGGACCGGAAAATTCCACCAACAACACCGCCTCGGGCATGCCGCCATTGATGTGCGGCGACAGGGCCGTGCGGATGGTCGGCGCAAAGGCCGGGTTTTTCAAAGACAGCTCGATCATGGTGCGGTCCACCAGCTCGACGGCCGACAGCTGACCCACCGCCATGCCCTGCCCCAGCTTGACGATGTGCTGCGCCGCGTCCATCGCTTGGTAAAAGGTGGGAAAGTTCACCACGCCCAGCACTTTTGCGCGGGGCAAATCGGACAAGCGCAAGGTGAGCGAGCGTGTCAACGCCAGCGTGCCCTCGCTGCCGATCAGCAAATGCGACAGGTTGACGGAGCCGTCCGCCGTGTAGGGCCGCTCGTTCTGGTTGCGGAAGATGTCCAGGTTGTAGCCAGCCACACGGCGCAAGACTTTGGGCCAATGGGCATCGATCTCAGTGGCGTGTTGTTGAGCCAAATCACGCACAAAGTCGCCAATTTGGCGCACACGGCCTTGGGCTTGGTCATACGCACCAAAGTTCAGCAAGCTGCCGTCGGCCAACCAAGCCTCAGCCCCCAGCACGTTGTGCACCATGTTGCCGTAGGCAATTGACCGGCTGCCGCAAGAGTTGTTGCCCGCCATGCCGCCTAGCGTGGCCTGGGCACTGGTGGACACGTCCACCGGGTACCACAGGCTATGCTGTTTGAGGGCTGCGTTCAGGTGGTCCAGCACCAAGCCCGGCTCCACGGTGGCCGTGCGTTGCTGCGCGTCCACCGCGATGATCTTGCGCATGTGTTTGGAGTGGTCGATGACCAAGCCCGCCCCCACGGTTTGGCCGCACTGGCTGGTGCCGCCGCCGCGCGGCACGATGGGCAGGCCCAAATCGCGGCAAATGTCCATGGCCACGCTCACATCGGCCGCATCACGCGGCACAAACACACCCAAGGGCAAGACTTGGTAAATCGAGGCATCGGTGGCATAGCGCCCCCGATCGGCCGCAGAAAACAGCACTTCGCCTTGGGCGTGCTGGCGCAAACGCTTTGCCAGCGTAGCAGCCACCTCGTTGCTGCCAGCTGCCACTTTTTCGTAGGCACCGTCAGGAGAGGTTTTTGACAAATCAATGGGCAAAGGGGCGTTCATGGGGTCTGTCCTTCTTTTTCTGCCGGGGTAAAACTCGCCGCGGCACTGCGCAGCTGTTCGATCACCACCGTGCGCTTGTTGTCCAAGTGGTGCATCAGCACCCGACGCAGGGCCGCTGCGTCGCGGGCCTCCAGGGCTTGGACCATCGCGACGTGCTCGTCCACAGCACGCTGCCACTTATCACCATCTTGGTTCGAGCGAAAGCGCAGCGCTTGCAAGCGGGCATTGACCTGGTTGTAGGTGGTGGTCAACACCGGGTTTTTGGCCGCTGCGTTGAAGCTGCGGTGAATCGCTGCGTTGATGGGGTAATAAGCGGACAAGTCACGGCGGGTGTAAGCCGCCATCATTTCGTAATGCAGGGCCTTGATTTCGCTGAGTTCGGACTCGGTCACGCGCTGCGCAGCCAACTCACCCGACAGCCCCTCCAAGCCCGCCATCACCTCAAAGGTGTGGTGCACATCCGCCTCGCTCAACTGCACCGCCACCGACCCCCGGTTGGGCAAGAGCTCGACCAGGCCTTCGGCCGCCAGCATCTTGATGGCCTCGCGCAGCGGGGTGCGCGAGATGTGCAGCTCCTCGCACAGCGTGCGTTCGTTGAGTTTGCCGCCAGGTGGAATCAGGCCCTCCACCAACATTTGGCGCAAACGCTGCGCCACTTGCGCATGCAAAACGGGCCGAGGAAGGGTCGATTGGTCAATGCCCATAAGAATTTTTTGAATACAAAAAAAATGATTCGTATCAACCAATTTTAGGGCAAACACCCTTGACAAAGGCATTTTGAATACAAAAAATGATTGAAAAACTGAAAGGCTTTGCCGCGCATGCTCACCACCAATTTTCACCCCACGGGCCGTCATTTCCTGCAAATCCCAGGCCCCTCGCCCGTGCCCGATCGCATCTTGCGGGCCATCAGCTCGCCCACCATCGACCACCGTGGGCCCGAGTTCGGTGCACTGGGCAAGAAGGTACTGGCCGATGTGCAAAAGATTTTCAAAACCCGCCACCCCGTCATGATCTACCCCGCCTCGGGCACCGGGGCTTGGGAGGCGGCTCTGTGCAACGTGCTCAACACCGGCGACCATGTGCTGATGTACGAGACCGGCCATTTCGCGTTTTTGTGGAGCAAACTGGCCAACCAACTCGGACTGAAATCAGAGGTCATCAGCCTGCCGGGCCTGGAGGGCTGGCGTCATGGCGTGCAGGCCGATTTGATCGAGCAACGCCTGAAAGCCGACACAGGCCACAGCATCAAGGCCGTTTGCGTGGTGCACAACGAAACCTCGACCGGCGTGACCAGCGACATCGCCGCCGTACGCCGCGCCATGGATGCGGCCAAGCACCCCGCTTTGCTGCTGGTCGACAGCATCTCGGGCCTGGCCAGCGCCGACTACCGGCACGACGAATGGGGGGTGGACGTGACCATCAGCGGCTCGCAAAAAGGGCTGATGTTGCCGCCCGGCATCAGCTTCAACGCCCTGTCGCCCCGCGCCATCGAAGTCAGCCAACAAGGCGGCATGGCCCGAAGCTATTGGGCCTGGGGCGAGATGATCGAGATGAACAAAAACGGCTATTGGCCCTCGACCCCGAACACCAACTTGTTGTATGGCCTGAGCGAAGCCTGCGACATGCTGCTGGCAGAAGGCCTGGACACGGTGTTTGCCCGTCACCAACGCTGGGCTGCAGGGGTGCGGGCAGCGGTTACAGCTTGGGGCCTGCCGATTCAATGCGCCGACCCGGCCGTCTACTCACCCATATTGACCGGCGTCATGACCCCCGTGGGCGTAGACGCTGATGCGGTTCGCAAAATCATTCACGAACGTTTTGACTGCTCGCTCGGCACAGGCTTGGGCAAAGTCAAAGGCCGCATGTTCCGCATTGGCCACCTAGGCGACAGCAACGACCTGACCCTGATCGCCACCGTGGCAGGCTGCGAAATGGGCCTGAAGCTCTCGGGCGTGGCGCTGCAAGGCAGCGGTGTGCAAGCCATCATGGACCATTTTTCAAACCACTGATTGACAGACGCCCCCTTTTTTTCGTGTGCATTTCACGCGTGCATTTTTAAAACACAACCCCAGGAGACAACATGAAACGCAGAACCTTTGTAGCCGCTACAGCCGCCACCGCCGTCACACTCGCCGCACCCGCGGTGCAGGCGCAATCCCTGCCCGCCGGGCCCGTCCGCATATTGGTAGGGTTTGCACCCGGGGGTGGCACCGATATCCTGGCCCGCATCGTGGCGCAAAAACTGCAAACCATGTGGGGCATCACGGTGCTGGTTGAAAACCGCGCCGGGGCCACTGGGGTGATCGCTGCGGAAGCGGTGGCCAAGGCAGCCCCTGACGGCAACACACTGCTGATGGCGCACATCAACAGCCATGCGCTGGCCCCCGCCCTCATGCCCAAGCTCAGCTATGTGGTGGACCGCGACTTCACGCCTTTGACCCTGGTCGGGATCACGCCCAATTTGCTGATTTCCAACAACGACCAGCCCGCCAAAACCGTGGCCGAATTGGTGTCTCTATGCAAGGCCAACCCGGGCAAGGTGAGCTTTGGTTCTGCCGGCCAAGGCTCAGCCCAACACATGGCCCTCGAATCCTTCAAACTGGCTGCAGGTGTGGACACCATCCACATCCCCTACAAAGGATCTGGCCCCATGTTGGTCGATTTGATTGGGGGGCAAATCGGGTACTCGTTTGACACCATGACCGCTGCGACACCCCATGTCAAAAGTGGCAAGGTGCGCGCGATTGCTCAAACCCGAGCCAAACGGGCCTCCAGCTACCCCAATGTGCCCACCATGATCGAAGCGGGCTTCCCCAACTTCGAGGCCACCACCTGGTACGGCTTGGTCGGTCCAGGCAAACTCCCCCCGGCCATGGCGCAACGCATGAACGAGGACATCAACAAAGTCTTGGTCATGCCCGACGTGGTAGAAAAATTGGCCCAATATGGCGCAGAAGACGGCGGCGGTTCGGCACAACGCTTTGCTGATTTCATCCGCACCGAGCAAATCAAGTGGGCCAAAGTGGTCAAAGACAGCAACGTGAAGTTGGACACCTGATGTCGGAAATCAACACTGCAGGCACCGTGGACCTTGCGGTCGAGCAAGGTGTGGCCACGGTCACTTTCAACCGCCCCCAGGCACGCAACGCCATGACCTGGGCCATGTACCAACAGCTCAGTGAACATTGCCGGGGCTTCAAAGCCGATGCAGGTGTGCGGGCCGTGGTGTTTCGGGGTGCGGGCGGGCAGGCCTTTGTGGCAGGCACCGACATCGAGCAATTCAAAACCTTCAGCTCCGGCGATGACGGTGTGGCCTACGAAGCGCAAATCGAGGCTTGCATCGACTTGCTGTGCTCGCTGCCCATGCCCACCGTGGCGCTCATTGAAGGTTGGGCCGTGGGCGGTGGACTGGCCATCGCCACAGCCTGCGACTTTCGACTGGCCACGCCTGGCTCACAGATGAGCTTGCCCATTGCCAAGACGCTGGGCAATTGCTTGTCGGTGGCCAATGTGGCGCGTTTGTGTGCGGCTTTCGGGCCGCAACGTGTCAAACGCATGTTGATGCTGGCCGACATGATTGGCGCCGATGAGGCCCTGTCCTGCGGCTACCTGCACCAACTGGCCGCCCCCGATGAGATCGTCGGGGCCACTGCCGCCTTGGTCCAACGCCTGACCACTTTGGCACCCGTGACGCAACAAGTCAGCAAAGAAGCCCTCAGCCGCTTGGTCCAGCACAGCGCGCCAGAGGCTGAAGACCTGATCCGCCAAGCCTACGGCAGCGAAGACTTTCGTGAAGGGGTGGCCGCTTTCGTGGCCAAACGCAAACCTGTTTGGAAAGGCCGCTGACGATCACGAGGGCAATGGACCAGTAGAGTGGGCTAAGCCACGGGCGCTTTAGGGCGACCTCAACCTCCCCTTTGCTCGGGGCGAATCAAACGCGCTCTGCAACCCAGGCCTGCACGCTGGCCAATGCAGTAGGCAAGGCCGCGGGGATGGTGCCACCGGCCATGGCCATGTCGGGCTTGCCGCCGCCTTTGCCGCCTACTTGTTGGGCCACAAAGTTGGCCAACTCACCAGCCTTGACCTTGCCCACGGTGTCGGCGGTTACGCCTGCAGCGATGTTGACCTTGTCACCGTCCACTGCGGTGAGCACGATCACGGCGGTTTTCATCTTGTCCTTGAGCTTGTCCATGGTGTCGCGCAGGGTTTTGGCCACCTCTGGACCTGAGCCCGCGCCTTCCAGCTTGGCCACCAAGAGCTTGATTCCCTTGACGTCCACGGCTTGCGTCATCAATTCATCGCCCTGGGCAGAAGCCAGCTTGCCCTTGGCGGCAGCCAGTTCTTTTTCCAGTGCCTTGACCTGGTCAAGCACTTGGGCAATGCGGTTGTTCAGCTCGGCCGGCTGGGCCTTGAGCGTGCCGGCGGCTTGGGTCACGGTGTCTTCGAGCGACTGCAAATAAGCCAAAGCATTCACCCCGGTCACGGCTTCGATGCGGCGCACGCCAGCGGCCACGCCGCCCTCGCCCACGATCTTGAACAGGCCAATGTCGCCCGTGGCTTTGACGTGGGTGCCGCCGCACAGCTCGCGGCTGCTGCCAATGTCGAGCACGCGTACGGTCTCGCCATACTTCTCACCAAACAGCATCATCGCGCCGGTCTTCTGGGCGCTTTCAATGTCCATCACAAGCGCTTGGGCTGCGGCATTGGCCAAAATTTCGGCGTTCACTTCGGCTTCGATCTGGCGGATTTCGGCGTCGGTCACGGGCGCGTTGTGCGCAAAGTCAAAACGGGTGCGCTCGGCGTTCACCAAGCTGCCCTTTTGCTGCACATGGCTGCCCAGCACTTCGCGCAGGGCCTTGTGCATGAGGTGGGTAGCTGAGTGGTTGCGCACGGTGGCGGCACGCACGGCCATGTCAACATGCGCCTGCACTGCGTCGCCCACCTTCAGGCTACCGTATTTGATTTCGCCATGGTGGCCAAACACATCGGCCTTGATCTTGAGCGTATCCAACACGTTGAACTGGCCACCCGCGTTGTGCAGCATGCCCTGGTCGCCCACTTGGCCACCGGACTCGGCGTAGAACGGTGTCGTGTCCAAGACCACCACGCCAGCCTGACCGGCTTTCAGTTCGGTCACCGCATGGCCGTCGGCGAACAAGGCCAGCACTTTGGCGTTGGCCGTCAGGTCGTCGTAACCCACAAAGTCGTTGCCCGCGCCCGAATAGTCAAGCGCCTTGTCCATCTTGAACTTGCCCGCCGCACGGGCCTGGGCTTTTTGCTTTTCCATGGCGGTGGCAAAACCGGCCTCGTCCACGCTCAAGCCACGCTCACGGCACACGTCAGCTGACAGGTCGAGCGGGAAGCCGTAGGTGTCGTGCAGCTTGAAGGCCACTTCGCCCGGCAGCACTTTCACGCCACCGTCGAGAGCCGAATCCAGAATCTGCATACCGCTTTGCAGGGTCTCGAAGAAGCGCTCTTCTTCGATGCGCAAGATGTCGGTTATGCGATCGGCCTGATCGGCCATATTGGGGTAAGCCGCGCCCATGAGCTTGACCAAATCGGGCACCAGCTTGTGGAAGAACGGGGTCTTTTGGCCGAGCAAATAACCGTGGCGAATGGCGCGGCGGATGATGCGGCGCTGCACATAGCCCCGGCCTTCGTTGGTGGGCACCACACCGTCGCTCACCAAGAACGCGGTGGCACGGATGTGGTCGGCGATCACGCGCAGTGACTTGTTGTTCAGGTCTGTGCAGGCTGTTTCACGCGATGCGGCTTTGATCAACGCGTCAAAAATATCGATTTCGTAGTTGCTGTGGACATGTTGAAGAATGGCTGCAAGACGTTCGAGGCCCATGCCGGTGTCAACGCAGGGCGCGGGCAGCGGCGTGACCGCACCGGTTTCGTCCATGTTGAACTGCATGAACACGTTGTTCCAGATTTCGATGAAACGGTCACCGTCTTCATCGGGGCTGCCGGGTGGGCCGCCGGGAATGTGTGCGCCGTGGTCGTAAAAAATCTCTGAGCAAGGACCGCAAGGGCCGGTGTCGGCCATCATCCAGAAGTTGTCGGACTTGTAGCGGCCGCCCTTGTTGTCGCCAATGCGGATGATGCGGTTCTCTTCCTTCACCCTCTCAGGCGTCCAGCCAGCTTTGACAAAAATGCCTTCCCAAATGGCATGGGCCTCGTCGTCTTCCATGTAGACGGTGGCGTACAACTTGTCGGCGGGTAATTTGTAGACCTGAGTCAGCAACTCCCAAGCCCATTCCAGCGACTCGCGCTTGAAATAGTCACCAAACGACCAGTTGCCCAACATCTCGAAGAAGGTGTGGTGGCGGGCGGTGTAGCCCACGTTTTCCAGGTCGTTGTGCTTGCCACCGGCCCTCAAGCAAGCCTGCACCGACGCTGCGCGCACATAAGAGCGCTTGTCCGAGCCCAGAAACACGTCCTTGAACTGGACCATGCCCGAGTTGGTGAACATCAAAGTCGGGTCGTTGCCTGGCACCAAGGGGCTCGACGCCACCACGGTGTGCCCCTTGGACTCAAAAAAGTCCAAAAAGGTCTTGCGGATGTCGGAGACGGAGAAAGTGGCTTGGCTCATGGGGGTGGTTTCGCTCAAAGTGCAACCCTGCATTATAAGTTTGGGGCGGTAGGCGAGCACGCCGCGCAGATGGGTCTGATTTGCGCCCAAGATCGAATCTACACATAATATGTGTGAATATGCCATTCGAAACGGCAAACTCCCCCTGTTTCTTTCAGAAAGGCCCGCCATGAACATCACCCTTTCAGTCGACGAACGCATCGCCGAAGCCGCCCGCGAGGCAGCGCGCAAGATGGGCAAAAGCCTGAACCAAGCTGTGCGCGACTATCTGGAGCAGTTGGCCGGACAAGAGCGCCAAGCCACCGAATGGCAGCTTTGGGAACAGCGCTGCCTGGGTGGGGGGGGACGCCTGCAAGGTTACAAGCTCGACCGGGACGCTTTGCATGATCGCGGCTGAGCCCTCGCCTCCTTGGGCCCCCTTGTTGGCTCTACCCAAAGTCCGGTGCTTTATCGACACCAACGTGCTGGTTTATGCCGACAGCACCGACGAGCCCCGCAAACAGCGCATCGCCATCGATTTATTGCGCCACCTGCGTTTTGAGCGCTTAGGCGTCCTGTCCACGCAGGTGCTCAACGAGTACATCCAGGTTGGCCTGCGCAAGCTGGGTTTGCCGCACGCTCACATCCGCGAACAGCTGCACTGTTACCGCCAACTCGAGATCGCAGCCGTGACGCCCGACACCGTCGACATGGCGCTGGATTTGCACCAAAAACACGCCTTGAGCTACTGGGACGCCCTGATCGTGGCAAGCGCCCACATTGCGGGGTGTTCGGTGTTGCTCACCGAAGACATGGGCACCGGTGAAATACTGGCCGGGGTGAAGCTGGT
>Ga0247832_1002923_pt1 | contig 24640 bp, 19 predicted proteins | sample LaCruzMarch2015__10_FD_192407 | JGI IMG/M metagenome (GOLD analysis project Ga0247832, IMG submission 192407) | Freshwater microbial communities from meromictic Lake La Cruz, Castile-La Mancha, Spain - LaCruzMarch2015_4m | ecosystem: Environmental > Aquatic > Freshwater > Lake | place: Spain... | reverse complement strand
CCAAAGCAGCTAACTCTGCTTCCAGCTGTCCAGAAACTGTTAAGTTTACTGATTTTCCGAAAAAATCTTCTTTGTAATTGATAGAACCGTCTTCGTTTAATGGTGGATTTTTTGGGTCTAACGTTGAAACATGGAACATTTCTCCAGCTCCTTCAGCATCAGATCCAGTAATAATTGGCGTGTGTAAATAGAAAAAACCACGATCATTGAAGAATTTGTGAATAGCGAATGCCACAGAATGACGAATTCTAAAAACCGCACCGAACGTATTGGTTCTAAAACGTAAATGTGCTTGTTCACGCAAAAATTCTAAACTGTGGCGCTTTGGTTGCATTACCGTTTTTTGAACATCATCTGGATGAGCATCTCCCAAAATCTCAATTGTATTTACTTGTAATTCAACAGCTTGTCCTGTTCCTTGTGATTCAACTAAAATTCCAGTTAATGCAACAGAGGATGCTGTTGTGATACGTTTTAATAAAGCTTCATCGAATTTTTCAAAATCAACAACTGCTTGGATTGTTCCCATGCACGAACCGTCATTGACTTGAATAAAGCGATTGGAACGAAAAGCACGCACCCAACCTTTAACCGTAATTTCAGTATTTATAAGCGATTGACCTTCTTGGCCTAAAATTTCTTTTATTCTCCATCTTTTCATGGTGCAAAAATAATAGTTTTAAATTGTATTAAAAACTACAAATTCTTAGAGTTCAAGCTTTCAATAATCTTAAATTGAATTTTTTGAAATAGCGCTGGATTTTGAGCATAGAAATCGAAACTCTTGGAAAACTGAAATTTGTTGGTTTGGTGTTTTTTAAAAACAATTTCCACAGATGAATCTAAAGCTGATTTGTAGACACTTGGACTTCCATATTTTGATTGGTAATAATTTTCAAGGAGCATCACTTCTTGCAACACTTCGGTCATTTTTTCTTCGTCAAGAATACCTTTAGGATTATCTGAAGAACATGAAAAAATAATAAATAAACTTAAAATACAAATCAGAAAGTTGATTAGATTGTTATTCGTTTTTCTCATTAATTTGTGTTTGAATTTAGAAGTAATAATATAATCCCTATCATTTTATCTTTATCATCTGGCTTTGATTCTGCAATTAATATAGTCAAAGTTGTGAGTGTTTCTGGACTAATTTTAGAACTGAAATTTACTTTTGATTTATGAAGTAACCAAATAAAACTGAATGCAGCACTCCTTTTATTTCCATCATTAAAAGGATGATTTTTAATAATAAAATATAATAAATGAGCAGCTTTTGCTTCAATTGATTCGTAAGCATCTTGACCAAAAACACTTTGAAATACATTTCCGAAGATACCTAACAAATTTCCTGAACTTTTCTCCTGAGCAAATAATTCTGTTGCTTCACCTTTTCTAATTAGGTCTATTTTAAGTTGGTTTAAATCATTTAATAAATCTTCACCTGATACTTTTATTTCTTCAATTGTACCGTTAGTAGGAAAATCATTTCTGTCATAACTATCTAAAGAAAACCAAGTGTTTGAAAATGATTCAATTAGTGAAATTATTTCTTTACTTTCAATATAATCATTTGAGGATACAAGTATCTTTAAATTTTCAAGTGTATTAAGAAAATGAATCTTTTTATTCTCTACAAGTTTTTGATTTATCAGAAAACCATTAACCAAATAATCTCTTAATCTATTCGTTGCCCATTGACGAAATTGAACTCCTCTTAATGATTTAACTCTATAGCCCACTGAAATTATAACATCTAAATTATAATAATCAACTTGGTAAGTTTTTCCGTCTTGAGCAGTTGTCGCAAATTTTGCGACAACTGAATTAAAATCTAACTCTCCATCGCTAAACACATTATTTATATGTTTACCAATTGTTTTAATATCTCTTTCAAATAAAGCTGAAATTTGTTTTCGATTAAGCCAAACAGTATCATTATTTAAAAAAACATCTACTTCAATTTGATTATCTTGTGTTTTGTAAATAACAACATCATTCGTTTTTTTCATTTACTCGAATTGTTAACTATAAAATTTGTAAAAAGATTTCAAATCAAGAATAATGAATTAAAGTTTAAAAAGTAATCTTTCTCCAATTCCTACTTCTTGAATTTTTCCGTTTACCCAAACTAAATTTCCATTTACGAATGTTGAATCAATACTGTGCGAAAAAACTTCTCCTTCAAATGGCGACCATCCACATTTATACAAACATTGTTCTTTGGTAACAACAGTTGATTTGTTTGGGTCAACAATCACGATATCAGCTTTATAGCCTTCACGAATGAAACCTCTATCTTCAATTCTAAATAAAATTGCTGGATTGTGAGCTGTTTTTTGAACCAATTGTTCTAAGCTAATCATTCCTTGTTTAGATTTTTCCAATAAAGCAATTAGAGCGTGTTGTACCAATGGTCCACCTGATGGAGCTTTTGTGTAAACTTGAGCTTTCTCCTCTAAAGTATGAGGCGCATGATCAGTTGCAATTACATCAATGCGATTATCAATTAAGGCTTTCCACAATCCTTTTCTGTCTTCAGTAGATTTAACAGCCGGATTCCATTTTATAAAATTACCTTTTGTAGCGTAATCTTCATCAGAAAACCACAAGTGATGAACACATACTTCGGCAGTTATTTTCTTCTGTTCTAAAGGAAGTGTATTTTCAAATAAATCTAATTCTTTTGCCGTTGAAATATGGAAAACGTGTAATCTTGCTCCTGTTCTTTTCGCAAGATCAATCACTTTAACTGTTGATTTATAGCATGCTTCCACACTTCTAATTTCAGGGTGAAAACGAACAGGAATATCATCTCCGTATTCTGCTTTAAATCGTTCTAAATTTGTTTTTACTGTTGTTTCATCTTCGCTATGAACGGCAATTAATAGATTTGTGTTGGAGAAAATCTTTTCCAAAGAAGCTGAACTATCCACCAACATATCGCCAGTTGAGGAACCTAAAAATAATTTTAAGCCAGCAACATTTCTTGGATTAGTTTTTAAAATCTCTTCTAAATTATCATTCGTTCCGCCCATCATGAATGAATAATTCGCGATAGATGTTTTTGATGCAATTACATATTTCTCTTCAAGAAAAGCTTGAGTTACTGCATTTGGAACTGTATTCGGTTGTTCAATAAACGAAGTAATTCCTCCTGCAACAGCTGCGCGAGATTCAGTTGTGATTGTTGCTTTATGCGTTAATCCTGGCTCGCGGAAATGCACTTGGTCATCAATAAAACCCGGTAAAATGTATTTTCCTTCAACGTTTATTTCTGAATAGTTTTCAGCAATAGAAAGTGAGGAACCAATTTTTTCAATTTTGCCATCTTTTAAAAAAATATCTCCCTGAAATCGCTTGCCTTCATTAATAATTAGACCATTGCGAAACAAATAATTCATATGTGTTTAATTTTATTTTTAATGGTTATATGCAATCGCCAATTAATTTCATCCTTGATTGTGACGAATCTGGTTATGGCTTATTTCATAACTTCATTTTTTTCATTTTCCAAACTCCCCAAAAGGCTTCTTTAAAAATCCCTGTACTCATTTTCGATTCTCCGTACAATCTTTCGATAAACGTGATTGGAATTTCTTTTACTTTAAATCCATGTTTTAAAGCTGCATATTTCATACAAATTTGAAATGCATAGCCTTTAAAAGTAACATTGTCCAATTGAATGGTTTCTAGCACGTTCTTTTTATAACATTTGAATCCTGCTGTGGTGTCTTTTATTGAAATCCAAAGAATCAAGCGCACATAAACACTAGCGAAATAAGACATCAATATACGCTTCATTGGCCAGTTTTTCACTTTACCACCTGGAACATAACGCGATCCAATGACTAAATCAGCACCCTTGAGACAAGCTTCTCGCAAACGAATTAAATCTTTAGGATCATGCGAAAAATCACAATCCATTTCTACTATCATCGGATAATTTTTAGCAATTGCCCATTTGAATCCGTGTATGTAAGCTGTTCCTAAACCTAATTTACCTGGACGTTCTTCCAAATAAATTCGTTCAGGATGAAGGGCTTGAATTTCTTTGATTTTTTTTGCTGTACCGTCAGGTGAATTGTCATCAATAAAAAGGATGTCAAAGGTCAGAGGTAAAGCAAAAATTGCGTCCACCATTTTATCAACGCTTTCAAGTTCGTTGTAGGTTGGAATAATAACAATGGTATTTGAGGTCATAGATGCAAAACGAAATTAAGGAATTAACTCCATTTTGAAAGATTAAATTGTTTTTTTAGATAAAATTATGAAATTAAGTTTTGTTACTTTTAACTGTGTAAATTAAAATTTGATACTGTATTATATATGATTATTAATACTTGAAATGAAGGAAATAAAGGTCAATTAATTTTTTAAATGTACAATTTCTAATAAAATAATTTCAAGAAGACTTGCATCGAACTGACTTTTTTTCGTATCTTCAATATATGAACACACAGACACAAACCCCAACTTTAGACCCTGGAACCTTTACAGAACGCTTTATCAATCAAACAAACAGGTCTATTTTTTTAACTGGAAAAGCTGGAACTGGTAAAACAACGTTACTGCGAAAAATTGTTAGTTCAACGCATAAAAACACAGTGATTGTTGCCCCAACAGGTATTGCAGCTTTAAACGCTGGCGGAGTGACCATCCATTCTTTTTTTCAATTGCCTTTTGGAAGTTTTATTCCCGATTTCAAAACACCATCGATTGGAGTTGCCGTTAATGTTGAAAATAAAAGCACTTTAAATCGTCATTTTAGAATGAATCAAAGTCGCATTGCCTTGATTCGAAGCTTGGAATTATTGATTATTGATGAGGTAAGTATGCTCCGTGCTGATTTACTAGATGCAATAGATTGGACCTTGCGCTCCATCCGAAGAAATAATTTTCCTTTTGGTGGCGTACAAGTATTATTTATCGGTGATTTACATCAGCTTCCACCAGTTGTGAAAAATGACGAATGGGAATTATTGAAATTATACTATCGAGGCGTTCATTTTTTTAATTCGTACGTTGTCCAAGAAGAACAACCACTTTATATCGAACTGGAAAAAATTTACCGTCAAGATGACCAAACTTTTATTTCGCTGTTGAATAACTTGCGGAACAATCAAATCACGCAAGCGGATTTAGAACTTATCAATAAAAATATTCGGACAGATTTAACTTCCAATGAACGAAAAGGCTATATCACTTTGACGACGCACAATTATAAAGCGGACGAAATGAACACGCGCGAATTGGCGTCATTGGAAGAAAAATCACATTTTTACGAAGCAGAAATTGAAGGAGAATTTCCTCCACATCTTTTTCCTATCGAACCTCGAATGGAATTGAAAGTGGGAGCACAAATTATGTTTATCAAAAACGACATTTCGTTTGACAAGCAATTTTACAACGGGAAAATGGGTTTTATAGATTCCTTGCACCCAGAAGAGATTGTTGTTTCATTCCCTGAAGAAAAGAAGAAAATCTCCATTGAAAAATATGAATGGTCAAATATCAAATATTCCTTGGATGAAAATTCGCAAGAAATCAAAGAAGAAGTACTTGGAACTTTCGTGCATTATCCGATTAAACTAGCTTGGGCTATTACTGTTCATAAAAGCCAAGGATTAACCTTTGAAAAAGCAATTTTAGATGTTTCGGATGCTTTTGCGCCCGGTCAAGCTTATGTGGCTTTTTCACGATTGACTTCTTTGAATGGTTTGGTGTTATTGAAACCTTTACAAATAAAAGGCATTGCCAACGACCAACAAATGATGGATTATGCTAAAACAAAAGCAGATAAGGAAAAACTGAGTAATTCCTTGAGTGTGGAAACTTTAGTTTACTTAAAAACGCAAATTCTTCAAAGTTTTGATTGGTATCCTTTGTTTACGCTTTGGACGGTTCATACTTCTTCTTACAATGTAGCAGCACCTAAATCCGAAAAGGCAAAACATACCGATTGGGCCAAACGTACTTTAGCAGAATTGGATAAAACAAATGAAGCGGCAAGTAAATTCAGACGACAAATAGAATCACTTTTTCAAGTTCAAGCGCCCGATTTGAACTTTATCCAACAGCGAATTGAAGCAGCTTATGTTTATTTCTTCGATATTCTTGACCCTGTTCTTACGGACACCTATCGCAAATTATTGGAATTACAATTAATCAAAAAAACGAAGCAAATCATTGATGAAATTGAACCTTTGAGTAAAGGCTTGTTGAAGGTAATTCTTGGATTAAAGAAATTGAAACTCTTCTTTGAGGCAATTGTTAACGGTAAGGAAATTACAAAATCACTTTATAAAACGAGTGAAATTGACAATTACAAGCTTTCTAAAATCGCTGTGATTCAAAATGAATTTCGACAAAAAGCAAGTACTACTTTGATATCGAACGCGGAAGAAATAGAATTTAAAGTGAACCGAACGCAAAAGAAATTAAACTTAGAAACGAAGAAATCCACTTACGATTTAACTTTAGAATTATTGCACGCTGGAAACACGTTGGAAGAAATCGCACGTTCTCGCCAATTGTCGCAAGGAACAATCAATAGCCATTTTGTACAATTACTGAAAGCTGAAAAAATTGAATTAGCGGACATTATGGAACAACATCGCATAAATGAACTCCAAGAATTACTGGAAAACAGAGAGTTAAGTTCTTTGTCTAAAATCAAAGACGAATTAGGCGATCAAATTTCTTGGGATGAACTGAAATTATATCAGGCTTCTAAGATGTTGTAGGTTAAGTAAGTTAATTGTCTAAAGTAAGCTTGAAATTTTATTTATCATTCTAAAATCCTTACTGATTTCTCACAGAAATCAAAAATTTTATATCTTTAATCTCTCTAAAATTCTAAACATGAAAAAAATAGCTGGTTTTTTAAGTCTTCTTCTTATCTCAAGCTTGTCTTTTGGGCAGGTTAAGTTAAAAGAAAAAGCACCATTGGCAGATGTAAAAATGAAAAACACTCAAGGTGGTGAACTAGCATTAAACGATGCGAAAAAAGAAAAAGGTTTAATCGTTGTTTTTAGCTGTAATACGTGTCCTTTTGTCGTTGGTACGCCCGATTTTCCAGGTTGGGAAAGACAATATAATGAATTGCATGAACTTGCAGCCAAAAACAATATTGGTTTTGTTTTGGTTAATTCCAACGAAGCTAAACGCGATGGAGCAGACTCATTTGAAGCTATGTTTGAACATGCGAAAGAAAAACAGTATTCGATGCCCTATTTAGAGGATGTAAATTCACAATTAGCAAATGCATTGAAAGCGGTTACGACGCCTCACATTTATATGTTCAATGCAGACATGGAATTAGTTTATGTTGGTTCAATCGACAATATTTGGGACAGCAAAAGAAAAAGCGACGAACCATATTTGAAAAATGCGATTCAAGCACTTGGAGAAGGTAAAAAAATTAAAACAGCAAACACCGCTGCGAAAGGTTGTAGTATTAAAAGAAAAATATAAAAAAAGTGGAGAGTTAAAAGTTGATAGTGAAGAATTAGATTGCAAATTGGCAGATTTCGAATTTATTCACTCATTTTTCATTCTCTCATAAAATCAAATAGTCCTAAAATCTTAAAGTCCTAACGTCAAAACAAATGAAAACAATCCTAATATCAATCTGCTTATTTCTATCTCTTGGAGCAATGGCGCAATACCAAGGTAATGGAGGAAAACCAAAAAGTTATAAATTAACGACCGACTACAAAAACATAGATGTTCGCTTTTTTGGTGAACCTGATGTTGCTGCTTTACGTGCAGAAGATGAACAAACAGACGATACAGGAACCGCTCCTTGGCGTTTTGGGTTTAACAACAATACTGCACTTTCGCTTGACAATTCAGGAACTTGGATAGAACTACCGAATGGCGATAAAATTTGGCAATTAGTTGTAAAATGTGAGCAAGCATTGAGTGTAAATCTTACATTTTCAAACACAAAAATTCCATCAGGAAATGAGTTGTATGTTTATAATCCAAGCAAAGACTTTATTTTAGGGAAATTTGAACAAAATCACATTTACAATGGCGTTTTAGGAACAGAACTAATCCCAGGAAATACAGCTGTTTTAGAATATTACGTTAAAAAAGGAAACGATCTTGGAAGCCTAAATATTTCGACTGTAACTCACGGCTACCGAACTGCAAATGAATTTCAAGTTAAAGCTTTTGGTAGTTCAGGTTCATGTAATATGAATGTAAACTGTCCAGATGGTTCAACTTGGATTCCACAACGAAATAGTGCAGTGATGCTCGTTTCTGGAAGCAATGGATTTTGTTCTGGAGCATTGATTAACAACACTGCAAATGACGGAAAACCTTACGTATTAACAGCAAATCACTGTTATTCAGACCCAACGGGATGGATTTTTAGATTCAACTGGCAAGCAAGTGATTGTGCAAATCCCGCAAGTTCACCTTCTTTTCAATCATTGAGTGGTGCTGTTTTGCGTTCAAGAAGAACACCATCTGACTTTTGTTTAGTTGAAATTACTGGAGGTTTAGAAGGAAATACGGTTCCATTAGCTTATCAACCTTATTTTTCTGGTTGGAATCATTCAGACACACCGCCAACTTCAACGGTTTCAATTCATCATCCAGCTGGAGATATTAAAAAAATATCTTTTGACGATGAAGCAGCAACCGTAGTTCAAGCTATGGGATCAACAGAAGCAGCAAGTTCTTGGTCGGTTCAATGGAATAGAAACACAACAACAGAAGGTGGCTCATCAGGTTCTCCTTTATTTGATCAAAATCGTCGTATTATTGGACAATTATGGGGAGGTGGAGCATCTTGTTCAAACTTAAATTCACCAGATTATTATGGGAGATTATTCAATTCTTGGGAACCAACAGGAAGTAATTCTACCAATCAATTGAAAAACTGGTTAGACCCATCAGATTCAGGAGCTGAATTTATTGATGGTTACGATCCTTCTAATGCAAATCCAGTTTTAGTTGATGCAGGAATTTCTGCACCTCAAGGAGTTTCAGGGACTTTTTGTGGAGCAGAAATTTCACCTAGTGTTACTATTTCAAATTCAGGAACAAACATTTTAACTGCTGTTGAAGTAGTTTATTCTTTTGATGGAGGAACTCCATTATTGTATAATTGGACAGGTTCACTACCACAATGGCAGTCAACAGTTGTAAATTTACCTACAACTTCTTTAGGTTCTGGAAACCATACATTTACCGCAAGTGTAAACAACCCTAATGCAAGTATTGATGAAAACGCAAATAACAATTCAACAAATTCTTCTTTTTCGGTTGTAATTGGAGGCCAGGCAGTTCAATTGAATTTGTCTTTAGATTGTTATGGTTCTGAAACAAGCTGGGAATTACAAGATACAACTGGAACCGCTTTATATGCGGGAAGTGGCTACTCAGACGATCAACCTGGTTTGGTTTCAATCGATCCATGGTGCTTGCCTTATGGTTGTTATAAAATGGTTGTGTCTGATTCGTATGGTGATGGATTTGAAGGAGGAACTTTTTGTCAAGAAGATGGAAGTTTGGATATTGTTTATAATTCAGTAAGTTTAGGAAGTATTCCATCGACAAGTCCAGATTTTGGTGATCAAACAGAAATTGATTTTTGTATATCTGAAGATGGGGTTGGAGTAGAAAACTTAAGTGAAAACTCTATTTTAGTCTATCCAAACCCAGCTAAAAATTTGTTGACAATACAATTAGGAGCTAGTTTAAATGGAAACTTAAGTTTTACTGATATTTCTGGTAAATTAATTTTAAGCAAAGAAATAAACAGCAAGCAAACTCAACTTATTGTGGATCAATTAAGTGCAGGAACTTATTTCTTACATTTCAACATTGAAGGACAAATTTTTGTTAAGAAATTAATCATTGAATAACTACCAAGGAGTGGCTGGAATTTATCTGCACATTCCTTTTTGTAAGCAACGTTGTACTTATTGTGATTTTCATTTTTCAACGAATTTTGGTTCGTATAGAAAAAAATTGGTTACTGCTCTTTGTAAAGAAATAAAACTTCGCAAAGCTGAAATTCAAACGGAAATTCAAACAATTTACTTTGGTGGAGGAACACCAAGTTTGCTGGAAAACGAAGAATTTAGTTTGATTCTTGCAACGATTCGGGAAAATTATAACGTTTCAGAAACTGCTGAGATTTCCCTAGAAGCGAATCCAGAAGATGTGTGTGAAGAAAAGTTAGCACATTGGAAAAAGGAAGGAATTAATCGCTTGAGTATTGGATTACAGTCGTTTAAGGAAAGTGATATGCAATGGATGAATCGTGCTCATTTGGCAAGCGATGGTGAAAAATCAGTTCGTTTAGCTCAGCAACTTGGCTTTGAAAATATTACCGTTGACTTGATTTATGGTTTACCACAACTTACACTTGAAGAATGGGAAAATCATTTAGAATTAGTCACTTCATTAAACATTTCACACATTTCAGCCTATTGTTTGACTGTTGAACCTAAAACTGCCTTACACCACCAAGTTAAACACAATCAATTGGTTACCGCCGATGAAGATTCGCAAAGTGAGCAATTTGAGTTGATGGTTGATTTTTTGAAAACGAAAGAATTTGAGCAATATGAAATTTCCAACTTTGCTAAAAACGAACAGTATTCGAAACATAATTCTGCTTATTGGCAAGGAGTTCAATACATTGGAATTGGCCCTTCTGCTCATTCATTTAATGGAAAACAACGCCGATGGAACATTTCTAATAATTCAATTTACTACAAAAATGTTGGTGTAAATGATAGCTGGTTTACAATTGAGAACTTGAGCGAAAAAGAGCAATGGAATGAATTGTTTCTTACGGGTTTGCGCACGAAATGGGGAGTTTCAAAAAAAGCAATAGAAGAGTTGAAATCATTTTCAAAAGCAGAAATTAACCTGCTTCAAGATTACATTTCTGACGATTTGATGATTGAAACAGAAATTAGTTTTGTACTTTCTAATTCAGGAAAAATTCGTGCTGATGGAATAGCAAGTTCTTTTTTTAGGGTTTAACAACTTTTAATAAAATAAATTATTGGTTTAAAGTAAGTTGTGTATTTTCAAATGTTAGTTTTGTGAAAATTTTAAATACAAAATAAATCCCCTAAGATGAAAGACTCCTCAATCTATATTTTATTAGCAATTCCTTTCTTTTTTGCTTTAATGGGGTTAGAATGGCTTTGGGCTAGATACCAAAAGAAAAAAGTGTACGAACTTAACGATACGGTTACAAACTTAAGTATTGGAGTTGGGAATCAAGTGTTTGGGCTTTTTATGAAAGTTATTTTAATTGGTGCTTACATTGGAGTTTATGAAAATTTAGCTTTTTTTCATATTGAAAATCCTTTTTTAGCTTTCGTGATTGGAACGATTTTATATGATTTTATTTTTTATTGGGCTCATAGATGGGGACATGAGATCAATTTCTTTTGGGGTGCACATATAGTTCATCACCAGAGTGAACATTACAATTTGTCTGTGGCATTACGCCAATCTTGGTTTCATAATTTATTGTCATTTTGGATGTTTTTACCCATTCCACTTATTGGAATTGACCCATTAGTTTTTGTTGGAGTTAATGCTTTTAATTTGTTGTATCAATTTTGGATCCATACAGAGTTAGTCGGAAAGCTTGGTCCTTTGGAATGGATTTTAAATACACCTTCTGCGCATAGAGTTCATCACTCAACAAATCCGCAATATTTAGACAAAAATTATGGAGGTGTTTTTATTATTTGGGATCGAATGTTTGGAACGTATCAAGAAGAAATTGAAACCCCAGTTTATGGTATAACAACGCCATTCAAAAGTTCAAATCCGATTTGGGCAAATTTTCATTTTTATCAAGAAGTTTTTCAAGCATGGAAAAATAAAAGTTTTGCCATGAAACTTAGAATTTTGTTTTGGGATGGTCCTTCTGAACTTGGGAAATGGTTAAACGAAAAAATAGATGTCAATTATCAAAAAGTTCAGAAACTTAAGTTTAACACTAAAATTTATGTGGTTGTTCAATTTGTTTTACTATTCATTGGTGCTGTAGCATTTATGGCGAATTTTGACATTCTAACTGAACCCTACAAATGGGCAATTTTGACTGTAATCTTATGGACAATGTGGTCAATTAGTGCTTTGTTAGAACGAAAAAATTGGGTAAATTGGACTGAAATACCTCGACTTTTAACGATTTGTACTTTATTAAATGTTATGTACTATTTACAATTCATTAATTGGTTTAATGTATTTCTCATTGCCTCTGCAAGTGCAACTTTTTTAATTTTAGTTTGGTGGATTTGGCACTTGAAAAATGAAATTAATACACAATCAGTTAACTTATATAAATAGTATTTCTGTTTGTAATATCAATTACTTTTTAACCTTACTCTCTATCGTCCAAGCTATAACTGCTGCTCTTTGTTTTGCTAATTCCACTTTTTCGCCTTCAAAAAGTTCGTCGATTGTTTCATTAAACAAGGCAAGCCAACGTTGAAAATGAACGGGTTCAAGTGGCATATTCAAATGTTTTTCAACGACGTTAGTTGTGTAACCAGGTTCATCAAGCAATACAAAACTCCAAAAGTGAATCATTTTTGGTAGGTGCACATTAAAATCCAAGTGCTTGAAAAAAGGTTTTAAATCCTCATCTTTCAAAACTTTTTTATAAAACGACTCCACCAGGAATTGAACATCTGCGTTTGTAAGTAGTGCTTTCATTATTCAAAGTTACGATTACTACGTATTTTATTTCTAAATTCATAGCAAATTCATAAAAATGCTTCGGTTTCTAGTTCTTTTTATTTCAATTAATCTAAGCCTTGTGAGCTTTTCCAAAGTTTTCAATGGTACTTATAAAATAAAAACTCCACCCGCAAAAGCAGCAGGGTGCGCACCACCAACCACAACCACTTTTATGGAGTTGAATAACGTACGCGCAATGATTCATACAGCAGGAAATCTCTGGCAAATTCCGAATCAAAATAACTCAATGTATGAAATCCCAAAAAATTCTGGGATTATGGCACTTTTTACAGCGGCGTTGTGGTTGGGAGGTACTGATGTAAACAACCAATTGAAACTTGCCGCTTTGCGCTATCGAAATGGTCAAGATTATTGGTCGGGGCCTTTGTCAAATGTTACTGCTGAAACGAATTACGAAAACTGTAAAAAATACGACAAACATTTTGTGACTACACAAGATATGGTACGCGAATTTAATGCTTGGTACGAAGCTGGAATTACTGATGGTGAAAACGGTACCAATACACAAAGTGAATTATTTCCAGGTTATAAAGTTCCTGATATTATTAAAAATTGGCCCGCTCACGGTGATGTTTCTCAAGGTCAAGATTATTATTTAGCGCCCTTTTTTGATTTCAATAGCGATGGAAATTACAATTGGCAAGATGGCGATTTCCCTTGGTATGACTTAAAACGCACAAAAGAATGTAGTGCTGACCGTAAAGTTTCCCTTTATGGCGACCAGAATTTTTGGTGGGTAATGAACGACAAAGGAAATATTCATACCGAAACAGGTGCCGATCCAATTGGGATGGAAATTCGTGCACAAGCTTTTGCCTTTTCTTCCAATGATGAAATTAATAATATGACTTTTTACAATTATGAACTAATCAATCGTGGAACACAAACGCTTTACAACACTTATTTCGGATTTTTCACTGATGGAGCGCTCGGTGATCCACAAGATGATTATACCGGCTGTGATGTTAGTAGAGGTTTGGGATATTATTACAATGGCGATAATTTTGACGGCGACAATGCTGGATTTAAAGGTTATGGATATTCGCCTCCAGCAGTTGGTGTTGACTTTTTTGAAGGTCCCTATCAAGATAATGACGGAATCGATAACGCTTTCGGAATTGGTGAAAATGAAGCTTTAAATGGAATTGGTTATGGTGACGGATTGATTGACAATGAACGCTTTGGTATGAGAAGATTTTTGTATTATTCCAACACAACAAATGGCGCAAATCCGAGTCAAACAGACCCAACAAGTGCTTCTGATTATTATAATTATCTAAGAGGAATATGGAAAGATGGAAGCAAATTTGTCTATGGTGGAAGCGGACATATTTCCTCTCCAGAAGCAAATCCATTAGTGCCTTGTGATTTTATGTTTCCGGGAACAACTGACCCGCTTGGCTGGGGTACTGGTGGTGTTCCTCAAGCAAATTGGACGGAGCAAACAGCAAATAACACTCCAAATGACCGACGTTTTGTGCAATCTGCAGGACCTTTCGTTTTAAAACCAGGAGCTGTAAATAATATCACGGTTGGAGTTGCTTGGGCGCGATCAACAACTGGTGAACCTTTTGAATCAGTTGAAACTTTAAGACGTGCTGACGACAAAGCACAAGCACTTTTTGAAAATTGTTTTAAAGTTTTAGAAGGACCACACGCTCCCGATTTACAAATTCAAGAATTAAGCAACGAAGTAATATTAACTATTTCAAATCCTTCTAATTCAAATAATTTTAATGAAAAATATGCTGAGTTTGATCCTTTTATTGTTTCCGGAAATCCAAATTCTGATATTTTTTATCGCTTTCAAGGCTATCAGATTTATCAATTAAAAGACAACAAAACCTCTGTTTCTGATTTGAGCGATCCAGCAAAAGCTAGATTAGTTGCACAGTGTGACATTAAAGACAACATCGGAAAAATTATCAATTTTGAATTCAGCGACGATTTGAACGCAAGTATTCCCGTGGAACGAGTGAATGGTGAAAACAAAGGAATTCGTCACAGTTTTAGAGTGGAAAAAGATTTATTTGCTTTGGGAAGTCCGAAATTGGTGAATTTTAAACGTTATTATTTCATTGCTGTTGCTTATGCACACAACAATTTCAAGCAATATATTCCCGACGATCCAAGTTCGATTGACGGCCAAAAGAAAAGATACATCGCAAGTAGAAAAGCAGCTGTTGGCGAAGTGAAAGTAATTGAAGCAATTCCTCACAATCCGCAACCAGAAGCCGGTGGAACTTTACATTATTTGGAATATGGAATGTCGCCAGAAATTACCAGATTAGATGGTTACGGCAACGGAAATAGAGCTTTAGAATTGACTGATAATTCACTTACAACAATTCTCGAAAACGGTTTCTTTGACACACCAACTTACGCAAATGGTAAAACACCAATCAATGTGAAAGTTGTTGATCCATTGAATCTTGCAGATGGCTATTTTGAATGTAAATTTAGAAATTATACATCTGGAACATCAGGAAACGCTGCTGATACTGCTTCTTGGATTGTTTATCGCTACGATGAAAAAGATGGCGATATACTCGATTCTGTTACTTCTCAACTAACGATTGCAAACGACAACGAACAAATTATTCCGCAATGGGGAATTTCTGTTCAAATTTACCAAGAGAAGTATTTCTTCACATCTACACCAAGTTTACCTGCTCGAACTACCACAATGATTGAATCTTCCTTGACATTTGCAGATTCTTCTAAACGTTGGTTGACAGGTGTTCAAGACAACGATGCCTTTTATCCAACCAATTGGATTCGCTCAGGAGATTACACTCCCGACCAAGATTTAGATTGTTTACCTGATGGACCGACATATTTAAACCCTTGTAATTACAAAGATGAAACGACTGTTGATGACGACAGTAAATTTGAAGGATTATTAGAAGGAATTATTGCTCCACATCGTTTGGTTGGTTACCAAGCGGATTTTATGCCTTTATCGTATTACAATTCTACCGCTGGACCTGGCTCAGCTAAAACAAATTCTTCCATCAGTTTTTTACCAAGTGTTGATATTGTTTTCACAACCGATCAATCTTTATGGACGCGTTGTCCAGTTATTGAAACAGGAAGAGATGCTAATTTAAATATTGGCAATGCTTTGCCGGGTGGAATGCGCAAAAGTCCAAGTGTGGGTAAAAATGGGCAACCTGATGGCACAGGAAATGGAATGGGTTGGTTTCCTGGTTATGCTGTTGATTTAGAATCTGGTGCTAGACTTTATATGGCTTTTGGAGAAAATTCATTTTTAGGCGGTGAAAATGGTGCGGATATGATTTGGAATCCATCAGATAGATTGGTGAGCAACGTTGGGACGCCTTTAATGGGTGGAGTTCATCCAATTTATATATTCAGCTACAAGCAAGCAAGTCTAAATGGATTTGTCTCTGGATTTGATTTTCCAGCTTATATTCCAAGTGAGGCAGAAAACACAGCTAATAATTTTCTCTATCAAAAATGGTCGGAAGTTGAAACAAATTCTGCATCAGCAAAACGAGAACTTTATGGAAGTATGTCTTGGGTGATGTATCCAATGTTACGAACTGGACAAAGTTTGCTTTCAACAGAAGCCACGATTAAACTTCGCATCAATAAAGAATACAAAAACCTAATAACCACAGGGAAAAACGGAGGAAAACCAATGTATTCCTGGAATATGAAAACTGAGCGCACCTTAACTGGTAGTGTGAATACCTTGAAAGATGCGCTTGATATAATCAATGTTGTTCCAAATCCATACAATGCCTTTTCAGAATACGAACGAAATCGCTTAGATAACCGCATAAAAATCACCAACTTGCCCGAACGTTGTACGATTACGATTTATACAAGCAATGGAAAACGAGTTAGAAGATTTGAAAAAGACAGCCCGATAACCTATCAAGATTGGACTTTGACCAACGAAGCAAATATTCCAATCGCCTCTGGAATGTATTTGATTCACGTTGAAGTTCCTGGTGTTGGCGAACGTGTTTTGAAGGCATTTATCGCAATGCGAATGATTGATTTACAGGATATTTAATACTCTTGATAAATCAAACTTTTTACAATTTCAATAAAATACGTGCTAAGAAATTTCTTCCCGCTTGTGGATAGTAAAAATTCTCAGTAGTTGTTTCACCAGCATACATATATGAAAATGTATAACCATTATTTGAGTACATTGAATTGAAAATATTATTTATTAAAAAACCAAAAGTGATTTCTTTAAAGAATTTATTTTCAATCGTATAAGACAATGTTACATTTGAAAAAGTAAATGGATCAATACTTCGATTCACATTAGATGTATTATCTAGAAACTGTCTTCCAACGTATTTTGACATCCAATCAATTGTGAAATTTTTTAAAGGCATAAAAGCAAATCCAGCATTTGCTACAATATTTGGAGAAAAAGCTAAATCTGTATTTTCGTGTGAAATTAATTGCTGCGTGTAAAAAGGTTCATTATCTAAATATTCATCTACATATTCATCAAATTCTTTGATTTTATTTTGACTAAGTGTAATCGCACCATTTAATCTAAGAGAAGAAATAATTTTATAGGTAGAACTTAATTCAATCCCAGCTCTGTAACTATCTTTTGTATTGGTTCTTGTGTATCCGCCCACATCATTAATTTGTCCTGTCAAAATTAATTGATTGGTGTAGTCCATCCAATACACATTGCTCGTGAAACTTAATTTTGAAGAAGCATAAATATATCCAAATTCTAAGTCTCTCATATTTTCAGCCTTCGGTCTATTTGCTGGAGTACTTTCTCTAAAGTCTTTTCTTACAGGTTCTCTGTTAGCAATTCCATAAGAAGCGAAAATGTTTTGATGCTCATTTATTGCATAGTTGAAGGCTACTTTCGGATTGAAAAAATTAAATTTTACAGATTGTTCTAAATCCAATAATTCACCGCTAACATCGTCAATTCCAAGAAAAGAATAATCAACAAATCGATATTGTAAATCCCCAGTTAGTGTTATTCTGTTTATTGGTCTGTAAGTTGCTTTTAAGTAGTTACTGAACTCTGTTTTTTGTGCATCATTATCGTAATATCGATCTCTGATTTCACCATCAGCTGCAAATCTTGCCCAAATTACTTCACCAAAATGTCTCCCTAAATAGGTATTAGCAGCTCCACCAAACATTAATTGCAATTTTGATAATTTATACTGTAACGAATAAACGACACCAATAAAATCGTTATCCAACCATCTTCTTCTAATTAAATCAGTGCTTGAAATAGTATCATTCCCAAGTATAACCGAATTTAAACCATAATCTTGAAGCGCTTCATTTTTTAAGTACTCTTCAAAATATCCACTTCCATAAGTGTAGTGTCCGGCAACATTCATAATTAAGTTGGGTTTAAATGAATGTGTAAAATGTAATTGGTAATTGTCTTGCTGATAATTATCCACTTGATTTTCATAGGTGTAAAAATTGTAAGTTCTTCCAGCATTTAATAGATTATTTCTATCAACTTCACTTAATCCATTGCGGTCAGCGAATGCGTTCATTTCTTCTACATTGCCATTTACTCGACTTTCAGGAGTTCCATACCAAGATTGATAAGTGACTTCTTTTCCACTAAAAGCAATTGCTTTCACAACCGACTTTTTACCAACAAACGAACCTGCTAAATAATAAGATTGAAGATCAGCAGAAGCTCTATCAATATAGCCGTCTGAAGTTATTTTTGATAAACGAGTTTCTAAAGAAAATTTGTTGTTAATCAGTCCTGTTCCAGCTTTTATGGTGGTTTTTAAGGTGTTAAATGAACCGTAGGAATTATCCAAAACTCCAAAAGCATTGGTAGAAATATCTTGTGATTTTATATTCAAACTTGCACCAAAGGAAGCTGCACCGTTGGTTGAAGTTCCAACTCCACGTTGTAATTGTAAATTTTCTATTGATGAAGCTAAATCGGGCATATTCACCCAATAAACATCATGTGATTCGGGATCATTTACTGGAATTCCATTGATGGTGACATTAATTCGTGAAGCATCAACTCCTCGTATTCTCAATCCTGTATAGCCAATTCCTGTTCCTGCATCTGATGTGGTAACAACGGATGGTAAGGCTTCCAATAAAGTTGGAATATCTTGACCAAAATTTTTCTTTTCAATCGGATTTGTGCGCTTTATTATCGATACAGAAGTAGCAGATTCAATTGCTCTAGTTGAAACAACTTGAACTTCCTCTAAATTCTTAGTATTCGTGTAAAGTGTAACCTCAATTGGAGTATTGAATTCAGAGGCTTTGACTTCTTTTTTTGTTATAAAATAACCAGGAATTTCAAAAATCAGACTAGTAGTTAAGACATTTAGATTATTTAAAATAAAATTTCCATTAAAATCAGATACAGTACCATAAGTTGAACCTTCCAGATAAACGTTCACGCCTATTATCGGATTTCCACCATCGTCTTTTACACTACCAAACAAGTTGTTTTGAGCATAAAAATTAAAACACATAGCATAAAACACGCCGATTAAAAAAAGTCTTGTTTTCATTTTTTAAAAAAATTAAACAAGAACAAGGGGCTAATTCTTGAAAGTTATAAAATGTAAAAATTAGCTCAGTCATCTTCCCTGCGCAAGCATTACCTTACAGGTTCAATGGGTATAATCTCAGCCTTTTTACAGGCACCCCTTAGAGACAGCGCAAAATTAAACATTAAATGAATATGAAATTCAATTTATAAATATTAAGAAAAAATCAAAAAAGTTCAATTCATAATTCTAGAGTCGTTAAATTGAGAAATGAATAAACGCTTAATTACTTTTAAATCAATTCTACAACCTTGATTTACAAATACTTTTGTAATTAAATGCTAAAACACTTGACAAGGGGGGTATCGATGTTGTACCTTTGCCGTACTTTATTAAAAGAAATACAGTTCACTTATGAGTAAAATGAAATTATCGGAGTTCAGCTTCGACCTACCTGAAGAATTAATAGCTAACTACCCAACCGATAATCGCGATGATTCTCGTCTAATGGTGATTCACAGAGAAACAGGGAAAATAGAACACAAACTTTTCAAAGACATGATTAATTACTTCTCTGATGGAGATGTAATGATTATGAACAATACACGCGTTTTTCCTGCAAGAATGTACGGAAACAAAGAAAAAACAGGTGCTAAAATCGAAGTTTTCTTATTAAGAGAATTGAATCGCGAGAGTTTATTGTGGGACGTACTCGTAGATCCAGCAAGAAAAATCAGAATTGGAAATAAATTGTATTTCGGAGATGATGATTCATTAGTAGCTGAGGTAATTGACAATACAACATCTCGCGGTCGTACCTTACGTTTCTTATTTGATGGTCCTTACGAGGAGTTTAAAGCAAAGATCACTGAATTAGGAGAAACGCCAATTCCAAAATATATCAAACGCGAAGTGGAACCTGAAGACGAAGAACGCTACCAAACGATATTTGCAAGTGTTGAAGGTGCTGTTGCTGCACCAACAGCTGGTTTGCATTTTTCCCGTCAATTAATGAAAAGATTAGAATTGAAAGGAGTAAATTTTGCTGAATTAACACTTCACGTAGGATTAGGAACTTTCCGTACGGTGGAAGTAGAAGATTTAACGAAACATAAAATGGATTCTGAACAATTGATCATTCCAGAGAAATGTGCGAATATTGTCAATCAAGCAAAATTGAACAAAAAACGAGTTTGTGCAGTTGGAACTACTTGTATGCGCGGAGTTGAAACATCCGTTTCTACTGAAGGTTTGTTAAAACCGTTTGATGGTTGGACAAATAAATTCATTTTCCCTCCTTATGACTTCAGTATTGCAGATAGTTTAATCACTAATTTCCACACACCGCTTTCAACATTATTAATGATGATTTCGGCATTTTGTGGTCACGAACTAATGATGCAAGCTTATCACGAGGCAATCAAAGAAAAATACCGTTTTTATTCTTACGGTGACGCAATGTTGATTTTGTAAAATAAGAAATTCAAATTATTAAATGCTCAATCTAATTAGGATTGGGCATTTTTTTTAGAATTGAATAAAATGAAAGTTTTTATTAGGATTTAGAATTTCAAAACGCGTTCCGAAGAAGCAATTGCTTTATTTTTATTCGCTAATTGTCCACAAGCAGCATCGATATCTTTTCCGCGACTACGACGCACATTTACGATTAGATTTTTTGATTCTAAATAACTTGCAAAAGCATCCACTTTCGCTACATCAGCTTGTTGGAAAGCTCCGTCATCTATTGGGTTGTATTCAATGATATTGATTTTGCAAGGAACACATTTAGTGAATTGAGCCAATTCTGCGGCATCTTCAATTGAGTCGTTAAAATCTTTGAAAATGATGTACTCAAAAGTCACTCGACTTCCTGTTTTTTCATGAAAATAAATCAAAGCTTCACTTAAATCCGCCAAATTATTTGATTCATTAATTTCCATTATTTTATTGCGTTTCTCATCATTGGCGGCATGTAAAGAAAGTGCGAGATTGAATTTGACATCATCGTCACCTAATTTACGAATCATCTTGGCAATTCCAGCTGTGGAAACAGTTATCCGTTTAGGTGACATTCCTAGTCCTTTTTCAGAACTGATAATTTCACACGAACGAACAACGTTTTTGTAATTCAACAAAGGTTCGCCCATTCCCATATAAACGATGTTTGTCAATGGCGTATTATAGCGTTGTTCTGCTTGATTTTTAAGATAGACAACTTGATCTACAATTTCTCCTGCAGTTAGATTTCTCAATAATTTTAAGCGACCAGTTGCACAAAAAGTACATGCCAAACTACAACCAACTTGAGAAGAAATACAAGCAGTCATTCGTGATTTTGTTGGAATTAGAACCCCTTCAACGATTTTTCCAGTTTCAATTCCAAAAGCACACTTGATGGTTTTGTCTTTACTGATTTGCTCGTCTTCAACGTGTATAGCATCGATGTAAAAATGTTCTTCAAGAAGGTTTCTAAAGCTTAAACTCAAGTTACTCATTTCTTCAAATGTGTGTGCATTTTTCTTCCAAAGCCATTCGTAAACTTGATTGGCACGAAACGATTTTTCACCTAATTCTTTGATAACTATAACTAATTCCTCCAAGGAAAATTCACGGATGTTTTTTTTACCTTGAGGCATTTTGGGTTTATCTGTTAAGCATTACAGGCATTACTAACATTAAAATGTCTTCATTTTCGTTAGTGTAAGTTGCTGGTGTTAGTAATCCAGCGCGACTTGGTTCACTCATTGCTAATTTTACTTCAACTGAATCTAAGTTACCAAGCATTTCAATTAAGAAGCGAGAGTTAAATCCAATTTCCATATCATCACCATCGTAGTTGCAAGTTAAACGTTCTTGAGCTTGATTGGAAAAATCCATATCTTCAGCGAAAAGAACTAATTCAGAACCAGCCAATTTCAATTTGATTTGATGCGTCGTTTTGTTAGCAAAAATTGCAACACGCTTCATTGAACTCAATAATTGAAGACGATCAACTAATAACACATTTGGATTCTCTTTTGGAATTACAGCTTCGTAATTCGGGTATTTTCCTTCGATTAAACGGCAAACAATTGTAATATCATTGAAAGTGAAAATCGCGTTTGATTCGTTGTATTCTAATAAAATTTCCTCGTCACCTCTTAGGTTGCTTTTCAGCATATTCAAAGGTTTCTTAGGTAAAATGAAAGCTGAACTACCATTTGCTTCAGCATCTGTTCTTCTGTAACGAACCAATTTATGTGCATCAGTTGCTACAAATGTTATATCGCCAGGTGTAAAATGACAATAAACACCACTCATAACTGGTCTTAAATCATCATTTCCAGTTGCGAAAAGCGTTTTGTTAACGGCTTTTAAAATGATTTCACCAGAAATTTTGATTGCGTTTTTATTTTCAATATTTGGTAATTTCGGAAATTCTTCTCCATTAAAACCTGTCATTCCAGAATTACCGTTATCGTAAGTAATCTCAATCGCATATGTTTCTTGATTTACTCTAAATGTACACGGTTGGTCTGGTAAATTTTTAAGAATGTCAAGCGCCATTTTCGCTGGAACGGCAATTTTTCCATTTTCTTCGGATTGAACTTCTAGAGTTGTAACCATTGTTGTTTCTAAATCAGAAGCAGAAACTGTCAATTGACCGTCTTTGATTTCGAATAAGAAATTATCTAAAATTGGTAAGTTATTGCTTGAGTTAAGTACACCTGAAATACTTTGTAAATGACGTAAAAGGGTTGTGCTCGACGTTATAAAATTCATAAAAATTATATTTAGTACAAAAATAATAATTCACGTGGATTATTAAGTCGAAGTTCTGATTTCAATTCACATTTTCATCAAGTTTCCCTCATATTTTCTTCAAATTACTTATTTTAGCGAAAATCAAACTACTATCATGAACTACTTTCAATTATTTCTTTTTTTCTCAATCATCCATTTTTCAACTTTTGCTCAAGATTTAAGCGATGAAGAAAAAAAACTGTATGATTTAGTAATGCAACATCGAAAAGAACAAGGATTAGCTAAAATTCCACTTTCAAAATCATTGACTTTTGTGGCACAAACACATGCAAAGGACATGGAAGAAAACCCTGCCACAGGTGATTGTAATTTGCATTCGTGGTCTTCAAAAGGAAAATGGACAGCTTGTTGTTACAACGATAGTCAAAGTAATGCTCCTTGTATGTGGAATAAGCCAAAAGAATTAACGATTTACGAAGGAATTGGGTTTGAAATTGCCCATTGGTCGACTTATGGAACGGATGCTCAAACTGCATTTTACAGTTGGAAAAACAGTTCTGGACATAATTCACTGATTATAAATCAAGGAATTTGGAAAAATCACGAATGGAAAGCGATTGGAGTCGGGATTTTTGGAAGTTATGCCGTTATTTGGTTTGGTACTGCTGAAGATATTCAATGAGAATAATTACTTCGTATAAAAACTTTTAAAGCTTCTCGTTTTAAAATTTCGCCAGCTAGAGTTTTGAAATCGTCATTCATTGTAATTGCATTAAGAAATTTATTTTCTTGTAAATCAACGGTATAAATAAATTGCTGAAGTTCAGTTCCTGAAAGTTGTATAAGACGAGATGCAATTTGATTGGTAAGTTCTTCTTTAATCGGTAAAAGCGCATTTAATTCAAACTCTACTTCCCAACCACAGCGATTGAAATCTTTGGAAATCTGAGCCATCGTTTTTTCAACGAAATCAAAATTGTTAAGACTTTCATTAATTTTTAAATCATTCATTAGTCGGGATATACTAGTAAAGGTAATTAATACAAAATAATTGCGTTTGTGATTCTAAATTAACTTTGTTATTTTTGATATATGAAAGCACAAAGTTTGAAGATTGAATTAATGGAATGGTTAAATTCCATTGAAGATATACGTGTGTTATCTACTTTGATGCAGTTTAAAAAAGCGGCAACAGTGGAGGATTGGGCTGAAAAACTTACTGATGATCAACTTGAATCGTTGAAAAGAGGGATTTCTGAATTGAATAACAATAAAGTAATTTCGAGCAAAGATTTTTGGAAGGCTTATGGAAATTAAGTTATCTATTTTTTGGACGAAAGAAGCTAAAGTAAAAGTTGATGAGATTAGAAATTATTTGAATACTAATTTTGGTGAAAATTCTGTTGCTGATTTTATGAAATCGCTTAAAGAGTTTGAAAATATAATTGCTCATTTTCCAAAAACATATCAAGAATCAACTAAATATATATCCTGCAGATTAGGATTAGTGACACTATCCCTCTAAGTGTGTAAACTATTTTTTTAGTTATTTATTCTATCTTCAAAAATAATCAAAAATTGCCCATAAATTGTTCCCCAGTTTCTAATTGGCATAGTCCATT
>Ga0247832_1002920_pt1 | contig 24648 bp, 30 predicted proteins | sample LaCruzMarch2015__10_FD_192407 | JGI IMG/M metagenome (GOLD analysis project Ga0247832, IMG submission 192407) | Freshwater microbial communities from meromictic Lake La Cruz, Castile-La Mancha, Spain - LaCruzMarch2015_4m | ecosystem: Environmental > Aquatic > Freshwater > Lake | place: Spain... | reverse complement strand
GTAACCATACCCACGATTCCACGGTAAAATCATTTGCAGCAAAATTAACCAGATAGTTATTATATATGTTGGAGCTTACACAGGCGGCCACTGTGGAACCATCCAAGAATAAACTGCTACCACCATATAGTGTTTGTGCTTGTGAGGCTGCCGCTGCATTCAGTGTATTGAGATTATGAAACCCTGTTGCATCATACACAGCTGCATTATTGGCGTTCAATAAAAATACTGTTGAAGAAGAACCAATATTTTCTGGAGGTGCAGTTGGCACAGTAATAGTAGTGCTTGCTGGATCATAAAGTGCTTCATTGTTTAGAATGCGAAGACCGGCTATGTATCCTCGTAAATTATATCCAGCGGTGGAAAAGTTTCCTATTTTCAAAGGACCTGTTACAGACCAATTTGTTGAATCACCGCCGTTTAATATCCTTGTACCATTTAACCATATCGCAAATGCATTACCTGCAGGTGCCGACCGTGAAACAGCAATATGGTTCCAACGATTGAATGGAAGCTGTACACCCGAGGGATAGGTATTAGATACATTTCTAGTAAATAAAGTAATACCCTGACCAGCTGTATTATTATTATAAATTCCCCATCCGTTAGTTGCATCATTACATACGAAAACTGGACCTGTACCAGCGCCATAGGTGTTCATATTAACTGTGGAATATACCCAGAACTCCACAGTATAACTGTTGCTACCAAACGCAAAGTTTGCATTTGATCCTGCATTCAATTCACTATTGCCATCAAAATATACGCTCCCACCACGTGTTGCTGCAGCAGAGCCAAATAAACTGTAAGGGTTAAAAGTACCTTGTGATGCGTTGCCTGTGCGTGTTATGGTTGCACCAGTATTAGATGAATCAATAAAGGTGTTGTTGTTCCCAAACGGAATACCTGTTCGTGTTTGCAAATGAAACACAGTAAATGGCCAGAATGGATCTGCTGAATTGAGCTGATTGCCATCTAATCCAAGTGCACCGCGGCTTGAGTTATCGTTCAAAGGAAGATAGTAACCATTGGGTCCAAAATTACCATTATATCTTCTGGGCACCCACATGCCGTTTTCATCATATCTACCAAAAGCTATTGGATCAAGTGCTTGGCCATCCACATAATTTATCTCAGCCATGTAGCCGTCAAAATATTGACTACCTGTCCAGCCTCCAATGTATCTAAATCCTGGCCCACCAATTGGAGTATTGGTATCGTAACTAACAAATTGTGTATTGAAATTAGTTTGGGTATCCAATGCTGGGTATGATAGTATACCGGCACTTCCTGGATAAGATGTTATGAGTGATGTGACTGTGGAACCGTTTAGAGAAAGTTTAATTCTGTTTTGTGGCAATGCTTGTGTGGTATCAACAGCCAGATTGATATGATACCATGAAGTTGGATCCCGAAGAGGTTGTTGTGTGGTTATAATGCCTTGCCATGTGTTGGTAGATTCAATATAATTAATGAAAGCCCACAATCTGTTGTCTGGGGTAATATAGAGACCAGCTCCATATGTTGCGCTTGGATTCATGGATAACCACTGCGGCACATCAAGCCTGGCTCTTTTAATCCACATGGATTGAGTAAACTTTTGCCTATTGCCTTCAAATCTGTTCTTGCCAGCTAAAAAACTAGATGTGCCATCAAACCGCAGACTCCTGGACACCTGAAATTGTGGTGTGTTACCAGAAAATGCTATAGGGGCAACTGGCCAGGCCATAAGAATTAGGCATAGGTAAAGTTTTGCACTGCTGTGCCATACATATACTGTCCATCACTCAAGAAGGAGAAGATGTCTACAGCGCTTGCACCCTGACTCACCGTGGGTGGTGCAGAATTTGGAAATCTATACAGAGAATCAAAGCTCAAGAGAGCATTACCAGACAATGTTCGTACAAATAATACATATGTCCCACCAGCCACTTGATTGGTTGGATTTCTTAGTAACGCATTTCCTGCAGACAGAAAGAGTGTAGCAGATTGATAGTTATTCAAATCCCAATTTGCCGAGAAAGGTCGTGTTGAGGAATAGGGCAAAGTTTTGTTTGCGACTCCATGAAATGTGGTGTATGTGGTTGGTACATCACTATAATTGTCTCGTATAATTTGTGAGAGGTCTCTTCCACCGGAGATAAAAAATGTCGATGTGGTGATATTGCCAGAGGAACTAATTGCACCATTTACAGTAAATCTTGCAAGTGGATTTGTTGTGTTGATACCCACATTGCCACCATCGGCAATGTAGAGACTTGAAACATCATCATCCAGAAAGTTAGCAATTGGTTGGGACCCTTTTTGATTTATTACAAGTGCAGGCCCAGTACCCAGGTTTATAACGCTCAATGCACTTGTAACTGTGACAGCAGTATCAATGTAGGTGATATCACCCAGCACAGAAAGACTGCCTAGTATGGTCACATCACCATTGTAATTATTTGTTATATATGATCCACTCAGCTCATTATAGGTTGAATAAACACTGGCAAAATTAGCAGCACTTGGAATTGCGCCAAATATTGTGGTTGCAGAAAGTATTCCAGTATTAAGGGTTCCAACGACGGAAAGACTAGTAAAAGCTGTGCCTGTATTAAACCCTATGTTAGCAACATTGCTAACCATTTCAGACTGAATTTTGCGTAAGGCCATATCGGTTATTTATTACATTTATCCATAAATAACATGTATGGCAAACGTGAATTTTGGTACTTTTACAACAGTCACCCCTCAAGGGACAGACTTTCTCGTTGGTTATAGAAATGCTTCTGAAACAAAAACATCTATTGACTCTATAACTGCTTTAAATTTGTCTTATCAATACACAACTGATACATTGCGTTCCAACAGTGGCAGATACGATCAATCATATAATAGTGTGAGTTTAATGAGTCCCAGCACTGGGTTGTGGAATAGTGCATATACCACGGTCAGTAGTTTTAGCGGTTTCTGGGGGATTCAACCTAATTTATCAGATATTGTTGCAGCTTCTGGCAATTGGAATGAAGCATACTTTCAGAGTGTGCCAGCAGTTTCATTCTTATTATATTACGTCAATACACTACAAACACAGATGAGCGGTATTTCTATGGTGAGTGGTTATTGGGATAGTACGTATTCTAATGTGTATCAAAATAGTGCTGCATGGAATAATAGTGCAACCACAGTTGCCACTAATAGTGCATATTGGACCAATGCTTTTGATACTGCCTCTGTATACCAAACCAACAGTGCAAGTTATGTAGTGAATGGTGGCAATGTGTTTGGTTCTAACATACAAATAGGTGCCACAGATGACTACAGTGTGAGTATATTGGCAAATAATCAAGTAGGTCTTACCGTTCTTAGTGCAGGCCGTGTTCAAGAGGGTTCTGGTATTGCCACAGGGTCCTTCAGTCACGCAGAAGGTGTCAATGCATTGGCATCCGGTAATGATAGTCATGCACAAAACTTTAATACAATTGCAGCAGGATTTGCAAGTCACGCAGAAGGTGGTAACACAGTTGCACGCGGACAGTTTGCACATGCAGGTGGTTACTATGTTGAGGCTGCACACGCGGGCTCATGGGCATGGAGAGGTGATAGTACTGCTACAGATCTAGTTTCCACAACAAGAACTAATCAATTCATGGTTAGTGCCCGGGGTGGTGTATTTTTACCCGGTGCAGTGGGTATTGGCACAGACAGTCAAGATAATGCATTAACAGTGGTGGGTACCATCTCGGCCGCTAGTAATCTTATAATTTTTCCAAATCTACCAACATCGTCCGCAGGTCTGCCTACAGGTGCTATTTGGAATGATGGTGGTTTTTTAAAGATAGCATAATTGATTTTTGAGGATTATATACTACCATTAAACCATGGCAGGCAAAGGCGATAGACCACGTCCGGTGAAGAAAAAGGTATATGATACCAATTTTGATGGTATTGCCTGGTCACCGGCAAATACAGAAATCAGAAACTATACTGTTAAAAAAGGCAAGAAGATCTACAAATACCCATGATGTCGGTTGATGAATTGCTTGAACAATTGGAGATTCTGAACAAAACCTACCTCTGGACTGTCAAAGAGAGTGAAAAGATTTTGGCAGAGATTGATGGAGCATGGGCCAGCGAAGACATGGAAGCGGTGGAGCGCTTGCGCAATCGATTCATGGAATTGCAGAACAGACACAATCTCAATAGAACGCAATACAATTTATTAATTAATAGTTGTAAAGATTATTTTAAGAAGAAATTTGGTATTGATTTGTTGTCTTTGTTTGAATTAGAAGATATTTAACTTGAAGGTTTTTGATAAAGTTAAGGAAATTAGTTTTGCTTTGCTCAACGAGCACCCCACAAATCATCGCTGTCGTCACTTTAGCTTTATTGTGGAAGGGTCGCGTATTCTGAAGATTGGGTTCAATAGAGACAAGACCCACCCCAAAAACTTGCTATACGATTATAGAAATAGAAGTGGTGAATTGATGAGCAATCAAATTGGAATTCACTCTGAAATGGATGCTGTTATTAAATTTGGTGAAACAGATTGTTCAGGATTAGTAATGATTAATACCAGAATCAATAGAAATAATGTGTTAGACTTGAGTAAACCATGTAGAGGTTGTATAGACATGGTTAAGAGATTGAACTTTAAGAAAGTATATTATAACGATATTTCCGGTGCATTTAAACAGCTTTATTGACTCAAGGCACCTATTGCAAAGAGATCGTCACCCACGCGGTACACTGTGGCTGAGGTGTACAGCTTCTGTCCAGCTTGAGAGCCAGAAAGTATCTTACCAAACGATAGAGGTTGCCCTAGTGATGTTGAGGTTAGTTGAATATCATAGATTGAATCATTTACAATGGTCATGTTGAATCCTCTGGCAACAAAAGGCGTGGTAAAGGTAATCTGACATGTACCTACATTTTCACGTATCTGCAATATTTTACCATTATACACATTCTCAAAGCCTGCTCCAATAATAATTGATGTTGAGTTGGATGTTACAATCTGAACATTGGTAAAGTAATTTTCAACAGACTCATTTAATTTTGTTAAGGTTATTGCAGAGGTTGCAACATGGCGTGTTTGAATTGTGTTGTCCGTTACATGTCTGGACTCAATAGCATTTGTTGTGATATTATATTTGTCAACTGCGCTTAATACTAGATGTCTTGTCTCAATTGCACTAGATGCAATATTGAGCGATTGTATATTAAAAGCAGAAACTGTGGCTGTAGTAACTGCGTTAGGCGCTAATAAACCTTGTACTATGGTTGTGAGTGCCATACATTATGCTTGTGCCTCAGTCCAAGAAAGTCTAGATTGAATAGTTTGTGCTGAACCTCCAGTATGAAACACAACAACAGTCAAAACGTCTGGACCATCAGGATACAGGTTGGCTGCCGTCGTTGAGTTTATATCTACCGTACCACCGCCAAGCACACTATTGCCAAGCTCTCTGACTTGAGATAAGTCTTGATAGCTTGATCCACCGTAATGAAAGAAGCCAAACACACTTTCACCACCAACTATTTGTACTCCTGCAGGGTGATAAGCAATTTGTGCTAAGCTTGATCCGCCAACATTTCGCCATGGTGTTGCACCACCAGCTAATATTCTACCGTTCAAGATTACCTCTACTCTGACACCAAGAGTGGCACTATTGGTAAGAATATCCATTGACCTCAATCTCAATTGCATTCTATTGATAATCTCTCTAACCCCAAGTAAACCAGTTTTACCAGAATCTACACTTGGAGCGAGTCTAATGCTAATAATAGCGTTTCTCACATTTTGAGCAATAGACTGTGCACTTGGAGGACCTGCATTAAAGACAAAATTCAAGTCATCATCAAACCGCCCATCCATGATGACACTGGATCCCCAGTGTGAAATGGCCATAGCAGGTGGTACATTTGATGAAGCAGTTCCACCAGAAGTGCCAACAAGTTCAACTTGAGTTGGAGCCTGTGCTGCATATGTAAATGTTTGTGCAACTGCATTACCACCGGTCTGTGCTCTTGATAATCCAGCAAGTGTGTTGGTGGCAAGATTTCTTGTGTTGTATTGAATATATTCTATTGTGGCGGAGCTGGTATTGCCAGGTGTTGTTACTCTTACTGTACCTGCAGGTGGAAAGCTTGATACACTGCTAACAAAAATTGTTGTGTCACCGCTGTTCAGAGTCTGTGTCAATATAGTAGAAGGGCAAAAATTGTTTTCCTCATATCTTGCAGGTAAATTGCCTGATCTCATGTATGCTTCAGCATTAATATTATTGTTCAACATTTTATGAACATAGTGCACATTGCCATTATTTGCACGTATGCCCCATCTGATAAACCCTGCACCATACCAAGAATAATCAATGTAAAACATTTGCATTTTGTTGGGATTTAAGATATAACCACTTGGCCCTGTTCCATCGAGCCTGTCTATATTCCATTGATCTTGCTTTATGCGTGTATCTATTGTTTTGGTAACAATACCGTTTGTTAGTGTCGATCCTCTGTATTCAGGTAAAATATAAAGGAGGGTATTTGAAGCAATTGACTGCACGCGGTAGCTCATGCCCTTGATAACAATGTAATCTCCTGGGGTAAGTTGATTGGAGAACAATGTGTTTGTACCGTTGACAGTATTTGTACCAGTTGCAATATTCACTGTTCCGGCAATCTGTTGTACGCTGCCTCGACGAACTACATATGTATCTTGACCATCGTGCTCAAAGAAAAGACCATTCTGTTGATCAAACATTCCAAGGCGAACAGTGCAACCCCAGTTTGGACCAGGTGATGCAAATATTGGAAATCCTTGGGCTTGTAAGTTTGTAGGTGTACCTGAGGATGCATAAGTGAAGGTAAGCTCATTGGGTACAGATCGCACTTCATAAGTTCCATTATATGCCAAATCAGTAGAATCAGTTACTGATATCTGTGAACCAGGCTGCATGCCATGTGGTACTTTGCATATACCGCTTATTGTAGTATTGAGGGTGAGGCTTGCAGCGCTGAGTGTATTGAGTTGAAATGAAGGTCTCAGAATAGAGCCGGTGCTAAACTGAACTCCTTTTCCTGATTGATATCTAAAATATTTGCGTGTCTGTCGCACTGTTTGTGCATTGGGTTGGCCTGCGCCGCTGCTAAATTGTACACCACCATCATAAGCACGGTGTATGCTGTATCCACCAGGTCGCGCAAACAAATTGACACTACCAACAGTATTTGTAATGGCAGCACCAGGTGTGTTAATAACATTGAAGGTAAATTGTGTTGCATTGGGAGTTGATGCTACAACCCATGCACCACTTGGAGAACCTTGACCGTTTGTTGTAGTTGTACCTAAAACATAGATTGGATCTCCTGTGTAAAGACCATGTGCATACTGTGTTGTGCATGTAATTGCAGTGCCTACATTTGTAAATGCATTTGTTACAGCTAGCGGAATACCTGAACCTGTGTAAAAATTACCTGGGTATATTAAAGTTTTATTTAAATCAAGAATATTACCAGTTGAAGTCATTGGTGCTTTTGCAACATATAAAAAGCTTGTGTTGGTTGTGACACTAGAAACAGCAAACCATCCATTAGCATTGTTTTCAATAGTATCTTGCACAAAGATGGGTGTGCCAATTGCTACTCCTGATAACCCATTAATACCGCTAAGAGTACTATTACACGTCACATTAATAACTCGTGAACCTGCTGTAGTATTGATTGCTGTAATAGCAGCTGGGTCCATTGGAACTATGGGCTCATAAAATGCTGTTGGACGGTTGTTGATTAAATTGACAGTCTCCCATTTTGTAGACTGAACACCATATTCAAAATCTGTATCAATTAATGATTGAGGTGTTGAGACACGGCTCTTATTAACAGGGTCAAAGTATTCTTCAATTGGAACTACTGCTGTTGAAGGAGAATCGTAGATAACTTGTAATATATCGGTGGCTGCATGTGTTGAGGTATCAGAATTAAGAGTTAAGACATGTGATGAGGGACTCCAGCTTGTCCATCCCAACCCGGTTTGTGCTTCTGCATAAATGATTGTATTTCTTGTTTGATTGATTACAGCCATCAATCGATTGATGGTGAAAGGTGCTGTGGAAAAGAAATTAGTAAAATCCAGTGTACCAGCACCGGCAACACCAGGTGTGAATACTATTGTAGCAGATGTGGCTTGGAGTACGGTTTTCACGCTTTATTTATATTTATACTTATAATATGCATCTATTGCTAGCTAAAGATAAGTGATGTGATTATCATCCTTTCCGTTAGTGTTGTGCTAGATATATCTCCACTTGCACTTATTGCACCGCGTACTGTTAATTCTGACGACGGCTGAGCTGTGTTTACACCTATTTTTGCAAGAGAATTAGCTGTGGAGCTGCCTACATAAAGTGCCATATTTGTACCGGTATTCAAAACACTCATTGATTTGGTTACTGTGAAAGAGCTAAGAGCTGTAAGATTGCTAGATAAGGTAAATTCTATGGCCAGCTTATCACCAGTAATAGTACTTGGTGCAATTTTTGATGTTGTAACAGCACCTGTTGCAATACTGTCTTCTAATACTGAATTGATTGAAGGATACATTGCCACACTTGGGAAAGGACGTAAATATGCAACTTCTACAATACCAGTACCTGCAGGGGGTGACTCTGTTAACACAAGAGTGTTAGGATTGGTAAGAGAGTATGTATTTCTATTTTGATAGACACCAGATACAAATACATGTATTTCGTTTACTGATGCAGCTGCACACAATAAACTAAAAACAGTCTGACCAGTTGTTACGTTGAAGGTTTGATATGGTGTGGAAGAATTGGTAAGAATATAGTTTGCTGCAGATAGAGTGCCAACAACAGACAGACTACCAAATACTGTGAGATTGCTATCAAGTTTTCTTGAAGTAACAGCTCTGTCAGCTATTTTCTGTGTTGTAATTGATGCATCAACTACTGTACCAATTGATAATGGATTAGCTTGTAGGTAAACTACTTCAATGTTTGGCTCTAAGGCAACATCAGGAGCGGGTGGTGGCTGGGTGAATATAATTTGTGACGGTCCACTTGCTATGCTGTATGTTACTTTGTCCTGGTAGATGCCTCCCACGTAAACAAGAATGTTATTAACACTTGCAACTGTCTGTGTTAAATTGAAAGTGGTTGTGATACCATCGCCAACAAATGCATCGATTACATTGTTTTGTAGTGAACCGTAAATTCTATCTGCACTAAGTCCTCCATTTACGCTAAGACCTGTTGTAACAGTTAAATTTTTAATCAAAACATTGTTTGTGGAGAGATAGTTTGTTACTGTGGGCAAAATTTCAGCAGATTCTTCCCAACTATTAGAAAGAGATCTTACTGTAGAGTAAACTGTGTCCCAATTTGCAGAAGTTGTTCTTGTGGAAACATATGTACTAGCAAATTGATCACTATTATAATCTTGTATATAGAGAATGCTGTTGGTACTGATGCTACCATTTACAGTTAATTCAGTATTTGGGTAGCTGGTATTAATTCCAATCTTGCCTCTGCCAGTACCTGTGGCATCATTAATGCGAAGCACATCTACGTTGTAATCTGTGTCTGTAAATTTTGCAAGGTAGAAATTACCACCAAACGATCCAACGAACAAAGCAGGCTCATATCCAAGTGATTGTACACTTAGAGAAGTTAGACCGGTTAATGTGGTTATAAAATACTGTGCACTAACAGCAGACAGACCACCAGTGGCAAATACACCACCCTTTACAAGTAAATCCCCTTCTATTGTACCTCCAGTTAATCTTAAGTAACGAGTATCAGCTGTTTGGATGGTGAGCCAATTTGCGCTGTTTGCTTGTAGTGTGGTATACGAACTATCCCATAGGGTAGTTTTTAAAATGAATCGCTCACCAATAGAATTTGTCGCTAAAACAAATGTATTGAAAGCACTAGAAGCTACAGGCGCAGGTACGCCAAAATTAGGTTCAGCGTTTTGTAGATTTAAATATTGATATCTAAGTGTGTCAGCGCTTAACGGTGGATTTACTCTCACCCGTTCGCTTATAAAACTCGGGCGTGTTGTGTTCATTATGCTGGTGTATTGATAGTTTCAAGAATAGAAAGAGTTAGGTGAACGCCGTTATTCTGACTGCAGTACACGATAAGTTTGTCACCTTCAGTTAATACAATTTTTCCAAGAATAATATTTGCCGCATCATATGGTGGTATGGCAAATCCACTGACTAAGAAAGTCAGTGAGCTATAAGTTGCGCTTGATATTGAAGCTGTTACTGTTTGGTAGCTATCGGTAATATTTGTGGTTTGAGCTGTTAGAAGAATAGAGGCACGCTGCGATGGTGCAGTATATAAGCTAGGTACCAACCCTATTGTTGATAAAGGGGTTACAAGGCTTCTAAAAAGATTAAGAGGTACTGTTGCCATATTTTATTTATTCATTCAATAGCTAGTACGAAGGGAGTAACTAGTGAAAAGATGGATCTCTGGAAGGTCTGACCCTCAATGGTTCCGGTTGATTGTTTGATGGTGAATTCAGTACCTACTCTGAAATCACCGCTCTGGTTTGTAGCAGTGAAGAACACAGCACCGCCACTATTTGACACTACTTCATTATCTGTAATAGTTTGTCCACCGAGAATAGGCAAAGCAGAAACAAGTGTTGTACCAGTACCAACATATTCAAATGTAATTGCGCTAGCAAGAATGCTGCTTCGAATATAGAAATAAACTTTTCTACCATAGAAATTTTGTGCACCGATCGTTGTTGGAGGTTCAATATAAACGTCATATGTATTTGTTCCAACACGAGCGGCAGAAGAAACTATGTATTGTGTGCTTGAACTGTCTCCCTGTACTTCAAACAACATTCCCAAGGAGGGTGTCGTTGCTAACAATGTAGGGGAAACATTGTTTACTGTAATGACCCCCTCGCCACCAGAAAGATTAGTTGTTAGGGTACCGGTGAGGGCTGCAACAGGAGATTTGCCAAAAGCTGCCAGTCCATAATTTCCAAAAGAACAATTGGATGTATTCACATCACAACTGCCGCCATCTGTGCAGAGTACACCATAGGTAGCAGCAATTGTGAAGATACTAACCAATTGTGCATAGCCATTATTGGTAATATGTATGCCAACTCCCCCTTCATTAAATTGTGTATAAGAATCCATTACCATGCTTCTGATATAACCTCCAACAAGGCCTCCGTCTATTCTGCAACCTGCACCAGCATTATCTGCTCCTGCAGGAGATGATTGTGTGATGGAACTACAACCTTGAATGTAGGGACTGGTTCTGATGTAAAGTGGGCTAGTAGGTATATCTTTATTTGTAGGTGGTGTACATGATAAGCTTGGATAATTAAAAGCAACATTATATTGTGGTTGCAGAGGGTCCGTATTCGGGAAAGCTACAGCTGCGCCAGGGGATCTATGACCTCTGAAAGTCATGCCCCACAAGTAATCAGCGTTTGTTACCCAGAAGATATCATATGTGGGGTTAACTGGGTAAACACTGACCCGTCTTAAATTGTCTCCAATAATCGAACAATTTGGAGGAACATAGACAGGATTTTGTTCAAAATAATCACCAGAACGCACAAAGATGGTATATTTGTTAAGTGGGTTACCGGCTGCAACCTGACATGCCCTCTTGATTGTTTTGAATGGCTCATTTTCACCAAGTCCGCGAAATTCAAAATCATTACCGCTTATGGTAACATACAGATTGTTTGGGGTTGTCGTCAACCCACCAGATATAATCTTGGAGATTGTATAGAAATTTACCTTAAATTCACCAACGAGTGGCCTGAATCCAACAAGAAAGTCTGTTGGTATAGGTTCAATTGGACTAAAGTCATTAAACGACCGAAATGGCATAGGATTATTTAGTTCTATGCTCTACGGAATAAACAAGCAATTAGGCTTTATTATCGGTCTTCTTTAATGCATTAGTCGAAACGATATCCACACGGCTCATAACTCTGTCCCCGCTAATAAGCGTTACTGGGACAAGTGCTGCCTGATATTCAGTGAGCAGTTCTTCAATCTTCGTTTTAACTTCGAGAAGCTTATTTTCGTCCATATACGTTAATTTATATATCTACTGTATAGAATCAACATCAAACAATCTCAATATATGAGAATCGCTTACCAGAGGATGCTAGTCTGTATCCCGCAGGGTTTGCATATATTATATCAAGTCGCTGTGGGTAGCTGAAAGCGGATAAAGTAAAGCTCAGAGTATTGTTTGTATATACATTGAAATAATCCACAGGGTAAGCACTAAAGGGTGGATTTGCCGCACTCACACTCCTTGTATTGCTGTACAAATCAAATAGCTTTTCATTTCCATTGAATTTGTTGGAGCTTAGATAGAGGCCATTGGCCGTTTGGTATTTGAACATATTACCTTCTAAGACGATTGTTGCATCGTTGGTACTCACAGGTATTGTGAAGGATGGAATAATTTTACTCATCAGGTGTGAGGTCAGGTGCATTATAGGGGTTTGCTGTTGAGGTGTACAGCTGCACACCTGTTATAACGGGTCGACCTGAGATAGAGAATGTATCTGTATTATAGAAGGCAGACAGTGAGTCTTGGTCTGTAATAACTTGAGATTTGAGAGTATTGTAAGCGCCGTATTCAAGTGGTGTTCCTGCACTCACAGCTGTCATGCTCACATCGATGCGGAAAATATTATTAACTGGGTTTTCAGGGTCAGGGAACAAGAAGCCTTTGATTGTGAAACCAGTGTTTGCAATAATTTGTGCTTTTTGTTGCCCGTTTATGTCTGTTGGATATTCAAGATTGATATTGCCGCTCCACGCAACCTCGGTTCTAATTTCTTGTGTGTATGGAAGATTGAATTCTTTGGGTATAGTCCAGCTGAGGATAATGTAGGGATTGTTAAAAGGTACAAAGTTACTAAGAATCTGATCCATGTCAGATTGATAGCGAGCAATAATGCTCATAGAAATATCGATATTAACTGGGACTGGTGCTTTGTAGTAATAGGATTGACCGCCAGGTGCTCTTTCAGTTGGTGTGCCATGTGCATAGAAACCGGCGTTCTTGTTGAAAACGCGATTGTTGTCACGAGAGATACTATTAATTGTAATACTGATGCAAGGAAGGGTTACATTTTGTGCAGGATTAACGAGATCAAAGAGAACACGTTGTTTTGGAGCGTATACATATCTTACTTGTTGTGTTGTAAGAGGGTTGCGATTCTTGTCGTATCTCTTGATTACTACATTATCAAAAGCAGCTAAGAATTGAAGAACGAGATCTTTGACCTCGAAATAATAGCTATACTGTCTCACTCTTTATTTATGTATAAAGAGGTATCCGGACGATCAATAATACTTCCACTTTGCAGCAGATATTTCTCTTGAAAGTCTCTTTCTTTTGGAAGGCTTCATATAATATCGATGAAGCTTAAGAACCTCTATAACACCACTTCTCTTGAATTCGTTTGAAAATTGTTTGAGCTTCTTGTCAAAATAAAGCTTATTTGAAGCTTTGCTCTTCTCTAGCTTTACCTCACAGTTAATTCCCATAATCTATTTACTTTCTCAAGCCCCATCTTCTACTGTAATAATTTCAGCATATGAATTAAAATACTTGTTGGGTTTCTTGGGTGTGAGTAGTTTGACGTAGCTGTCTATGCTTTGTATGTTTGAAGAAAATGATTTTAATGTATAATCCAAAATGATTCCTTTGTTTTTAATTGTGAAGTTATAAGGGTAGGGTATTTCAAATATTTTCTTGGAATGTGAAATACTGAGCGTGAAGACCAGGTAGAAGTCTTTGATACAAAAAAGAATCAGCTTACCAGTTTTAACAGTCTTGTGGTTGATGTTAATAGAAATCTTCTGTTGAAGAAACCGATTAATCTCTTTTTCTAGTCGTTCAGCTTTCATTATGAATCCATGAACATGGTTTTCTGAGAAGACGAAAGCTTCATTAGATTGTCTTTAAAATATTTCCAGAATGCTTCACCTGCAGGAATAGTAGTTATTAATTCACAGCTATTGCAATTCACACAACGATAATCTTGCATGAGAATGTCCCACACTATGGCAAGATTTTTTTGGTTGGGATCATACTTGGGTGTGCCTTTGGATGGTCTGTAATTCAATGTAATTCTGCCATCGATGCTGTTGAGAATGGTATTGGAATTTGTGCATAACATTCTTCGAAATGCAGGGCGCCCCAACACCGGTCTTCGGCGTGGGAACTTGATCTCACAAGCGGCGTTTTGAAGTATTGGCTTTAGGCTGGTCAGGGATACTATCATTATTCTCCCGGGGTTTCACCACCCCGAATATTCTTTGTTCATTTAGGAAGATGCCATACCGAACTGTTCCATGTCCGACCACTTCAATGTTAGAAATAGGCACCCCCATGTTGTTGGGGAACATGACGTGATCACCTTGTTTAACGAGCTTGCAACTGCTTCCTTGCAAGATCACTTTGCCAATGCGCCATGCATTGGTTTCAGCATTCACTGGAACAACAATGCCACCTCTCACAATAGTATTGGATGAACCACCATCATCCACAAACTCCACTAACATCACGTCATCGAGCAGGTCAGATAAATCATATCCTATGAAAACACTGTTGAAAGTGTTCTTTGAATGTGAACTCAAATCAATGTGACTCTTCTTTGTTGCTAATTGATCAATGGCTGGTCTGCTCATAATGACACTTATAATGGTAATGCTTGGAAATCAAGCATCTGTCTTGGGCTTTTTGATGTAATTGATTCTCTGTCGTTTATACCGTGGAAGAACATTGACGAGAAACTTGTATTGCTCTGCAGGTGTGAAGACCTGTCCAAAACGATTCAATGTTTCATTGACAATTCTGGCTGCAGAACCATCAAGCATGGAGAGCCATCTGTTAACCAGATATGGTGCATAAGTCTTCTCATCTTCAGCTTGACTGAGAAGGTCGGCCTTCTTGTCAAAAGCCACGCCATTAATAATATCGAATATGTTCAATGACTAATAATCTTTGTTGTGGCAATAAAGATATCGTCATTAATCTGGTAGAAAGAATTAATGACATCACTCATGAAGCTGTGCACATCAGGAACTGACAATTGTGTACTAAATGCAAATGCAGGGGCCTTCTTACCAGCTTGAATATTGATACCGGTATGACCTAATGCAGCATTATCCTTGACGTGCACTATACTCACACTGCACTTGCCCTTTTGTTGTGTAATACCACCTTGGGTGAATTCCTTGTGTACCATGAGATCATCACCATCCACTTCAATTGGAGCCTTGAGGTACTTGGAGCTGAGAATATTTGCAATATTGGTATTGAAAAGTCTTTGAAAACAAATGGCGCCAAAGGCTTCAGTGATCAAAGGAATTTCATACAGGAAGTGAATCATGTCTTCACTATAGATGAAGTCTTGGCTTAAAGCATCTTCTTGATCGATGAGACCCTCTGTCTCTACTTTGGCAGGAGCTCTGAAAGCAATTATGTTGCCAATGGGTAGGCATTTCTTACGAAAGTATTTGTAGGCAAAGCGATGATGCAAAAGGGTTCCGTCATAACAGGAGATATTTTCTAGAATCATATATAAAGCATTATACAGTGAAAAAACCAAGTATCAAGTAAAAAAAACCTTCGAGCAAAATTCCTTCTCTCTTATTATCCATGTTCATAAGGAACCGTCTTTATCAACCACAATCTATTATAATCAAATTTTTAAAAAAATCAACTATGTTTACCGCATTATTTTCAATTGAACCTTAGTTTTTTCTCATAAATAACCGATATGGCTGATAATGCTGATACAGGACGTGGGAATACAGTTGGTCGTTCTTTAATGAATTATGTTAACTCCAAGTTACCATACCAGAGCTATACTGTTATAGATACCCTCAATAAGCTTAATCCCAAATATAAAGTCTTCCAAGATACAGGAAGCAAGCGAACTGAAGCACTATCTCGTCAAAGTATTAGCTCTAATACAGATTTCAATAGCATTGATCCTGCTGGCATTGTGGGTTTGGACAACAATTTCACACAATACATGTATGCAAACATACAACATGATAAGATCACCCGCTTACGTGATTATAGAGTCATGGCGGCTTTCTCTGAAGTTGCAGATGCTATTGATGAAATTTGTGATGAAGCAATCAACAAAGATAAAAATGGCAAGGTAGTTTATCTTAGAACACCAGATGTTGATCTGGAGATTGACGATCAAGAGACTCTGGAAAAGGAATTTCAGAAATACATTAACTACTTTGATCTACAGAATAGAGGGTGGGATTACTTCAGAAGCCTCCTAACCGACGGTGAAGTGTATTTTGAACATATCGTCCACAAGCAATATGAAGAAGAGGGTATTCTTGGTGTAGTAACTATTCCAACAGAATTTATTGATCCTATTTTTGGCAATGTACAGAACATGATGGTTAAAGGCTTCTTATTACGTAAACCTGTATTTGATAAGACGAACCCATCGAAGATCCTGGACTATGCACTAGTACCCTTGGATAAAAACCAAGTTACATATATTAACTCTGGTATATGGAATGAAAACAAGACAATCAGATTGCCCTTTATTGAGAATGCTCGTCGTGCATACAGACAACTAAGCTTAATTGAAGATGCTATTGTTATATACAGATTGGCGCGAGCTCCAGAGAGATTGGTATTCAATGTGGATGTTGGTAACATGCCCCCGCCCAAAGCTGAAGCGTATCTTAAGAAATTAATGAACCAGTATTGGTCTTCAAAAACATATGACAATACTCAAGGTAGTAGCGCTGTAAAGAAATTTAACCCTCAAAGTATTCTTGATAATTTCTGGTTTGCAAAAAGAGCGGGTAGTGAAGGAACAAAGATCGATAGACTCGCTGGAGGTGAAAATCTCGGAAAACTAGAAGATCTAGAATATTTTTTGAAGAAGCTTTATAAGAGCTTAAAGGTTCCTGTATCGCGTCTCAATTCTGATGATGGATATAAGGATGATATGAACATTCTCCGCGAAGAATTAAAATTTGCAAAATTTATCGTGCGAATGCAGCAACAATTCTCTGAAGGGCTTAAGAACGGCTTTATTACTCATCTTAAGCTTCGACAGATCTGGAACAAGCTAGATCTAAAAGAAAATAACATTGATATTGAATTTAATGTGCCTGTCAATTTCTTTGAAATGCGTGAAGCGCAGAAGCAAGAGTTAAAGACAACATCATTTAACAACATCACACAATCTGATGCAGTCAGCAAAACGTATGCATTGAAGAAGTATATGGGTTGGAGTGATATTGAGGTGCTTGCTAATAGGGAATTCATGCGCAAGGATATAGGCTTCTTGTGGGAGTTGGAACAAATTAAATCAGGTGGTCCTAATTGGAGAGACAATATGCAAGCTGCTGCACCTGCTGCAGGTGGTGAATTAACTGCTGGTGGTGGAGGCGGCGGAGCACCTGCTGGAACGCCTCCAGCCTTTGGACCTGCACCTGCAGCAGGCGGTGAAGCACCTGCTCCAGCCCCGGGGCCTGAGGCCACACCAGGCGCTGCAGCACCATCACCTGAAGTGCCTCCTGCTACGCCAGCCGCTTAATAGCTTTGTAGGTCGAACCTAACATCTGTCTCTCGTATTTACGTGCATCTATCTCATCTGGATCATCCCAGTAGCGAGAGCTATTCAATGTCACATCACGATAAGTGTAGGTGAGTGCAAAAGGTTTGTTATGTATTCGAAATTGAATGAAATGACGAAGTTCATGCAATAAATTGCGCAACATTCTCTTAATCTTAAGATATCTTGGATCTGAGCTTTTTGATTGCACCGCAACATTAAGAGTGTTCGTGTAGTAATCATAATTACTGTCTATGGCTCTTGGCATAATATGAACACGCATTCTTTTAACTCTGGTGCTTCCCTCTCTTTTACAGAGCTTGTGAATAATTGTATCTAAGGATTTTGAGGATATTCCATTTCTATCCAGCCATCTTAATGATTGTCTACTAAAATTTATCTTCATTTAAGCCAAACAGTTGTTGGATCGAACACCGTAGTATTTAGGAAGTTCCATACTCGATACTCCGGTTTGGATTCAATATCTGCTGCTTTAATTAAATTGTGTAGAAGTGTTTCAAGATCTTCAATATGCCAAACATCATCTAGCAATCTCTTACTTGATGTTCTAGATTTGTGTGCAACATGGTCTGCATATGAATACGCAAAACCTGCAAATGGAGGTATCATACAGCCAAGACTAACAAGATTCCCCAGAATTCTAGAACAGACTTCTTTACCGCCCACAGAGTGCATGGTTACAATTGCGCATGCTGGTTTCCCGAGAAGATAATCCGACCCTTCAAGAATTGTCATTTTTTCAAAAAGCTGTTGCATCGGTGACCCCCAACTATCCCAATAAGTTCCAGTTGAAAATATCAAACAATCTGCTTTTTTAATATTGCGCTTAACGGCATTCCAGCAAAACGTAGGATATAATTGTATTATCTTTACCCTCACGTTATCATGTTGCTTGAGAATAGTCTTCTTAACCTTCTTGAGTAACATGGATGTATTACCGGTGCGGCCACCAATAGCACCATTAATAATTAGGACATTTTTCACTTATATGAGTATACATGATAAGTACAATCAAATCAAATTATTATTTTTCTCTGTCGACTGAAAAAAATATCTTGACTTAACACAACTATCAATTATTATAGATAAATGGAAACGTTCACAGTAGTAATAAAAAGCGTTCATAACGCTGATAGAACCCGTACCGTAAAAATTAAAGCGGAAGATACATGGCTCGCTCATAAGGAAGCCCTTTCCAAATATAATGAATTTCGTGAAAATATTGCCACCATCAAGGATAGCAAAGGTAATGAAGTCTTTAACCTGGAAAAAGGCTTTCTTTTTGAATCTTAATACCAGATACTAGCATCAGAGCAAATAAATAATCGACACATCATGCAACAATCTCTCGTTCGATGAATAGTATCTCCCTGATAGTTACAGATCAGTCAGGAAGCGGATCGTATCATGTGAAAATGGTTGTTGATGAAAAAGAATCTGGCATACTTTATTTGACACCTGAGCAGTTTGCTTTTATTTCTAAGTCACTCTGGAGGTCCTGCACCCAAGACGGTGTCACATTTAATGTCGAAAATCCTTTTGACTGTGAAGACTTAGAAGACGACGAGTAGCGAGAATAAATATTTGAGTGAAATACACTCAGTCAGTTGGGAAATTCTTCTGCGAAGAATTCAGCTCACACGTCTACGAAGATAGTAGACGGCACAGTATTCTTGTTAATATTGATCATGAGTGGTTCAGCCAGCTTGTAACTGGCATGGAAAAGAGAAGATACAAACTTGTACATGTGACAGAAATGCCAAAAACCATTACATGCGTTTTCACAAAGCCTTGACTTTTTATTTTTTTCCTTTATAATTACGTAATAATGCCCAAGGATAAAGTGCCTGTTTTTGATGGCCCGTCTCATACGTATACGGACCCAGATGATAATTTTAAATATACCAGTGTAACTAGGTTTCTGGATAGATTTAAACCTCATTTCGATGAACAGACAATGGCCAAGAGGATTGCACAGCGTGAAGGAATATCCGTGGAGTGTATTCTTGAAATGTGGGAAGAGAAAAGGGAGAAGAGCAAAGTGTTTGGCACCCGGGTGCATAAAATTCTTGAACTGTATCATACAACAGGAAAAAATTCCGATAAAGAATATGCAACCATACTAAACAAATTCAAAGAGCTTGATGTAAAGCTCGACAAGAAAAATACTTTCTTTGAGAAGCTCGTGTACAATCGCAAATTTGGTATTGCTGGTATGTCAGATGTTATCATGCATAATGCAGACAAGAAAACGTTCAATGTGTATGATTTCAAGACTAATAAAAAACTCCGATATCACTCTCCATTTAATGATCAGCTACTAGGACCAGTATCCAAATTTCCTTGTTCAGAATATTTTAGTTATTCCCTACAGCTTAGCATGTATGCATACCTGTACAAACTCATGTCTGGGTTGGAACCTTTGCGTTTAAAGATTTTTTGGTACTCTCGCGAAAAACCTGAAGATTATACCAATCTAAATGGTGAGTGGTTAACCATTGGTGTCCCATACTTGGAAGAAGATGTTATAAAGTGTTTGCAGCATGAGTAGAAGAAGCTGGGAACAGCACGCCTTAGCACTTGCAATAGAAGCCTCAAAAAGAAGTGAAGACCCCTACATCAAAGTAGGAGCATGTGCACTTGACTTCAGTAATCGTGTGCTGGGGGTTTCATATAATGGCTTGGCCAGCGGTAAAGTTGTCAATGCTAGCTTCTGGAACAACAGAGACAAAAGAAGACCTTACATGATTCATGCAGAGCAGAATTTACTAAGTTTGTTTGGCAGAGGTGAAGCTAGACTTATTGCATGCACTCTATTGCCATGTTCAGATTGTGCCCGTCTAATAGGATGTTGGGGTATTCCCATGGTTTGCTATCTTGATGATTATAAACGCGATTGTGGAGCCATAGATATCTTTAAATTCTACGGAATTCAGCTTAAAAAAATTAAAATGTAATACAGAATTATAGTAGACTGGCATAAATAACGTATATGGCCGTAGCTACAATTTCCGTAAATTTTGCCAGTCTTGCTGAAATTCAAGCTGGTACAAGCGCAGTACAAAGTATTAATCCATTTAATCTCAAAAATGCACTAACCAGTGGCACCAGTTTATATGGTTTGAATGTAAATGGCGCCACATTTAATAATAACGTTACAATCGCTGCCGGTAATCTTAGTGTTGCTGGCAATATCACTGCCATTGGTGCTGGATCCAGTTTCAATGGAATCACTTCTTCTGCAGGCTTAACTGTTACCGCGGGCGTTGCCACTCTACAAGCTGGTCTCACAGTGACCGCAGGCGCAGTCAATGTGCAGTCAACCACACCATCTTCAAGCTATACTACAGGTGCATTAATTGTTGCCGGTGGTGTAGGCATTGGTGGCGATGTTAATATTGGTAATAATGGTGACTTAATTGTTGGTGCCGGTGGTATCATTCAATCTGCAGATTACGGTATTCTAAAAAATATGGCTTCTTTTGCCGCACCACGTATTAATTCCGGTTCAGGTATTCCGCTTTTCAGAGCCACACACAATATGGAATTGACAACAGGCATATCTGGCTTAGGAAGCATAGTGCTCAACATTGCAACAACCGCCGGGACAGTCATACCTGCCGGTACACTTGTGACCATGACTGTTGCTACAGCACCAACAAATGTTTGCATTTCTTTTGGATTTAAGTACATCTAAGCATAAATTAATTATATGCTCGGTGGATTAATAGGAGAAGGTGAATTTAGGGTAAATTTTGGTTCCTCAGGCAACTGGTTGGGTTCTATTAATTTGAGGAATATCTTTAACGCTGCATTTCCTGGTATCACTGGGTCTGTTCGAGTTGTTTTTACCCAAGCTGGTAATGTTGGTGCCACAAATCGCTCTTTTGCATTGCGCACAGGTACTTGGGATGCAGGATCAGAAATTGTGTTAAATGTGCCATCCACAGCAGGTCAAACTGAAGCTGCTACCAACGGTCTTATTTTGGGTGCAGGGCAAGATGCAAATAGGAATGCGGGCAGCCCAGCCATAATATTAGATTATAATTTAACTCTTGTAAACAATGGAATCATTGGTGGTGGTGGTGCGACTGGAATAGATCGTGGTGGTCCACGTGGCAATGGTGGTGGTGGTGCAGGTTACCCACCAGGTGGTTCTTCAGAAGGATCAGAACCAGGTTCATTATTTAGAGGAGGCACGGGATCTGGTGGTTCTGGCGCTGGTGGTGGATTGGGCAAGGGATCCACTTCCGCCCGCGGAAGTGGGGGTAACTATCCAAATAGCACATATTATCCTGCTTTAGTAACCCAGGGATGGACATACAATTTTGATCCTGCATCCACAAATCCTTGGTTCGCTGGTGCTTATAATCTTGGGCAAACTTGCAATCCAATTGCAAACCCAGCTGATCGTTTTGGCCAGGTTAACGTGTTCAGTATCCCGCCTGGCTTCACGCCCATCCCCTAGGGTATGCAGAATTTTTAATTTAAATTTATTTTAAAATTAGCGCAGTTGTTTGCTGTCTATTGATTACCCCGCGCAGGTACGTGTTGAATGCAAGTGAGATGCGTGTTATCGATGATTGATTTGCTTCTACATTATGCAATGTGCGTGATGGAAACAAGTATAACTCATATTTTTTTGGGGTAAATTTCCATGCATTTGAATTAAGAATATTATGCCCAGTTTTTTCATATTCCAGAGGTGTGTACTCAGGAGATGCACAGGTAAAATCACCTGTGCGCTCATTCACCTGGTAATAGAAAGTGCCACTAACAAAAGAATTTGGATGAGTATGTGCATGGTGATAATCACCAGGTTTGTTTATATTTAGCCAAGATTGGGTTACATATATCTCTGCATCTCTCGAAGCCATGAGAATATCGTGAAAATATATATTCAAATGCTTTGTTATTGTTTTGGCAAGCACACTGTTCTTATGTTTATCTAAAAAGTATTGTTCTGCTGTGTGTGCATTACCAGTATTAGTTACCAGCTTATCTTTCTCACGAGTGAGTGTACCTTCAATTATATCAGTTAACTCTGACATATTCAACTCATTCTCTATTACTGTTTGATAGACCGGGTAAGCAAACAAAGGTGTCAAGATTGTACTCATATCATGTATGATAACAAATATTCCTCAGAAGGCAAGAAATTACTTTAAATTCAAGCTTATAAGCTAAATAGTACAGTATGCATCACTTGCCTTACAGTAGAGGATTTTGGCCTATTACCGAAGAAAAATCGTATACACGTATTGACTGGAACGGATTAAATACCGCCATAGGTGAGGCAATATTACAAACATCCTATCCAGAGAAGTACGCTCAAATGGTATTGCCTATAGAAAAGCGGCCTCTTTTTATTGAATGGGCGCAAAAATATAGCGGCAAGGTTACTAAATGTACACCACCCGAGCCAATCTCTATACAGCTGGAATGCTATTGCTCTGAAGACGGTAAAGATATTCAATATTTCAATAAACAAAAATCCCCACACGGTTTCATGCCTGTGGTTCAGAAAGAAAATGCAGGGACACCACATGCACTAATACGTCACCCTGTAGATAGATTTCTATCTTTTATCAACACGTACACACCAGCACTACACAGATATACAGAAGGATTTGACATAGGATACCAGTTAGATCAAATATTTTTTATTTTAAAAAGCATTGCTCCAGGTGAGGAATACATGTATAACGCTAAACAATTTCTATCTCAAGACCAATTTATCGGTGGCGATAAATCAGGAGTCAAGTTTTATAAGTATCCCGAACATGTGTCAGAATTAATAACAGATTTAAGTTTAAAAGTACAACCCAAAAAAGCGCCCTCAACATTAATACAATCTTTTGAACTCAAGCCTGCCCATAAGGAAATTATACTAGAAAAATATAAGATAGATCTTGATTTGTACAATAGTATAGAATACCCAGGCATCATACTAACAACATGACGCTCTTCCAGGGAAAGAAATTCTGAATTTAATCACATGTGTGTGCAGAGTAGCTCTTCTCGAGAAGTGACTAGAATATAGACCCTGGAAGGTACAGGGGGATAGCACCTCAGGCTACTTTAGCATAGGCTCTGTACTAACGACGTCCACCCTGCTGACAATCTTATCCCCTGTTAGGATAACTATCGGTGCCAGTGCCATCTTGCTATCTATAAGAATCTTTTCGATTTGATTCTTTACATTTGCAACTTTCTCTGTAATTGTGACAGTTTGTTTATACGGGTTAGTTTTTGTTTTTTTTGCCATAAATATATTATAGACTTTACGTATTAAAAATCCATCTTGATTATTACAAATAAATGGTATAATACTGAATATGAAGCAATTTAATTTGACGTTTTTGTCATCTTTCTGGAGGCATAATGTCTTTTTTAGAAAATAAGTATTGCGTAGTTAAAGAGGCTCTCTCGGAAGAAACTTGTACTATAGCAACAAAGTATGCTTTACTCAAAAAGCAAGTAGAGTTCGCCCCAGAAAATATTGAAAATAGAGAGAAGACACACGCAGTTTATAGCGATAGTCTCATGGAAAGTATTCTATGGGCTCTTCATCCTAAAATAGAAGCAGCAACAAATTTAACCCTGTTTCCTACATATTCTTTCTATCGAGTCTATAACCCCGGTGATAGTTTGGAAATACACACAGATAGACAGGCATGTGAAATCAGTGCAACATTGTGTGTTGGGGCAAAATATATTACACAGACACCTGATTACAATTGGAGCATGTACGTAAAATCACCTGCAGGTCGGATCGAGAGACCGAGATGTGAACCAGGTGACATGGTTGTATACAGGGGCATAGAAATAGAGCACTGGAGAGAGCCATTTGACGCTGAAGAAGGATCATACCAGGTGCAAGTATTCTTGCATTATGTTGATGCAAACGGTGGTCTTAAGCATCTTAAATATGATCGCAGACCTGGCCTAGGGTTGCCTATTACAAGCAGAACTAACCTACAGTAGGTTTATCATTCAAAC